>ODAI014588604.1_pt1 | contig 24013 bp, 19 predicted proteins | sample 1539321 | NCBI WGS metagenome assembly ODAI01 (sample SAMN02144231, study PRJEB22623) | gut metagenome | biome: sheep rumen | host: Ovis aries | place: New Zealand | reverse complement strand
TTTTATGGAATCGGAACAAGAAGTAAAGGCTTGGTTGATTACCTTAAAGGCGAAGTTTGGGAAAGTGAAATAAAATACTTAAAAGGTATTTTAGGCGAAAACGATGCAATACAGGGTAAAGAAAAAGCAAAAGCTGTTGCAGACTTAGCCGAAGAAGCTGTTAGTGGTGCCGGAACAGATATTGACGGATTAAAACAAGCAATTAAAGCCATTAGAAGTCCCGAAGACAGAAAAGCTGTTGAAGAAAGATTAGAAGAATACTGCAAGAAAAAAGGCATAAATAAACAACTTAAAGGACAAGCTGCTTTGCAAGCAATTCTTTATGATGAATGTGACACCTTTATGGGATTGCATCGTGACCATAAAGAAATTCGTAAATTTAATGAAATGTTAATTTCTCAAGGTGCATATACTGAAGATGAGGCTATAAATTTAAGAGCAGAGCAAGCTGTATTACAAATTCTTGAGGGAGACTTCTCTAATGTAATGGATGCTGTTCAACAAATAAAAGATCCAAAAGTTCTTGCAAAAGTAAATTCTTATTTGCAAAATAACGTCATAAAAGGTCAAAAATATGCAAGTCTTCAAGATTTCTTAAATAAGAAATTTGGCACTAATTCAGTAAATAGTGATTTAGTTATGGCAGAACTTGCCGGCAATAATTTAATAGGCGATGAAAAAGCCGCTGATGTTGCCTTTAGATTAATAAATAATTCTGATTTTAATAAACGAGCAATGGGCTTAAAAGCTATCAGAAGTGAAAAAACAGCAAAGCTTGTTGATGCAAAGTTAAAGGAAAAAGGCTCATCGTTGCAGCAAGTTGTTGATAAATTTAATAAAGAAAAAGCCGAATATAAAGCAAAAGCAACTTTATGGGATGGCTTAGCAACTGTTTTAGGTATGCTTGGTGCCGGTGGTATAGCAGAAGATATTTCTGACGGATATAGAAGAAATACTGATTCATCCGATAATATGTATATTGAAGCTGCAACAGCAACACAAGTACCACCCGAAAAATTACAAGCATATTTAACTGCAATAGAAGCTTTTGAACAGAATCTAGAAAAAATGAAAGCGGATTATCAAGAAGCACTAGACAGTCAAGGTGCTGTATCTGATGCTGTAAATAGATTCTGCGAAATTTGGAATATTGGAACTACTCGTGATGAGATAGAAGCAAGAATTGAACACGATACTGAGACATTAAGATTATTGAAACTTGCTGCAAAAGGTAAACTAGCAAAAATGGTAAATGGTAAATCCGTTGCTGTTTCATTTGAAGATGTTTTCAAAGAACGACAGTCTGCTCACATAAGTGCAAACGGAACTTCTATTTCTTCTATTGGCAATGCCATTAAACCAAAAGAAGTAACAGAGTTTGACCCTGTAAAAGTTGAAAAGGTTGCAAATAAAGCTCAAACAATAGGTGCAATGGATGCTGTAAAAGATTTAGTTTCAGTTTGTTGGGATGAACTTGATTCAGCTAATAAATCAAAAGATAAAAAACAACTTGCAACGGCAATATATAATACTTTAAATAAATTATCACAATTATCTGGTAAAAATCTTTCATTGGCAGATTATGGTTATCAATTAAATAGTGCAGGAATTATTGTTGATTCTGCAAGTAATGAAGTTCCTGTTTCAAAATTACAAGAGATTGTAAACCAATTGAAACAAGGCTTATCTGATATAGCAAAAGATGTATTAGGACAAGCAATTCCACTAAATTCAAATGCTAAACAAGTTTCCGGAATGTTAGAAAAAGCATTCGATAAAAAGATGGAAGCATTTAAGCAAGAATATAGAGACGCATTTGGTCAAGATGCTCCCGATAGTGTAATTGAAAGTTATGTTTCTACAATTAACACAGGAAAAACAATTGTTAACTTCGGTGCAATAATCGGAGCAGCTGTTCTAGCTCCATTTACAGGTGGTGGCAGTTTGGCAGTCTTTGGAGCTGTTGCAGGAGTTTCAATGGGACTCAATGCTTTAGAAAAATCAACTGATGCAGATGGATATACTAATATGGAATGGACATCTGATGCAGAACAAGCTTTGTGGGATGGAGCTTTGGCTGCTGCCGGCATGAAAGTTGGTCAATATGCAGAAATATTTGCAAAAGGTGGTCTAGAAGCAAAAGCAGCACAAGCAATTATTGCAAAAAATAGAGCAATTTTATCAAAAATGATTTCTAATCCACAAACTCTTCAGAAAGCTACAATATGGGTAGCCAGAGTTGAGGCAGCAGGATTTGAAGTCACGAGTGACACCTTGCAATCACTTGTTCAAATGTATTGCCAAGAGGGACAATTTGATGAAAAAGCATTCTTAACTGCATTAATGATGTCAGTTGCAGGTAATACAGCAGGACATGTTCATGGTGCCAGAAGTGACGTTAAAGGACAAAAGGCATTAGATGCTCCAAGAAGACAAGAATTACCACCCCCATCAGATGCTAAACCAAGTGAAACACCACAGCAACCAAAACAAATTGGCTCTGACGGACAAAATCCACAACATGTTGATGATGGTTCAGATGCAGGAAATGCAAAACCAAAAGAAGAACCGAAGCCAAAAGAAGAACCCGAAGTAAAAGATGAGGGTGCAACTGGAACCGGTCGTACACAGCAACAACAAGCAAAAACTTATGCCGAAATGGATGAAAATGAGTTATTTGCCGAATATCAACGATTAAACAATGAAGTCAAGTATGGTGGACTCAGCAATTCTGAAAAAGTGGTAAATATAAATAAAATGAAAGAAATAACTGCTAACCTTGAAAAGAAAGGTTTCAGAATAGAGGGTGACAAAATTGTTAATACTAAACAAGAAAGACCAAGAACGGATAATCCTGGTGGCACATCTGCAAAATCGAAGTTTAGTGCTGAAGAACTAAAACAAAGACTAGGCAAAAAATTATACCGTTCTTATCAAGCAGTAGAAAGGTCAATTGCTAAATTAAAAACTCTTGCAGATTTTAATAAAATATCAAATTACATAGCAGAAAAATTCAAGGGTTTTGCAGATGTTGCAAATGACTTGATGGATAAACTTGTTGCCAAAGCTAAAAAATTAGGTTTAGACATTCAAGAAAAATACAATAATTGGAAAGCTAAATTTACAAGTGGAGCAAAAGGTGCTGATGGTGCTTCAGGTGCAAGTAGAGCTTCAAGACCGGAATTAGATAAATATATATTAAAGAATAAACGCAACAGAACCTATGACCATAACGAATATATTAGTAAAAATGAAAAATTATTTGATCGTGGTGTTGACCATGGCGTATGGAGACAGTGGTATCCTAAAGATAAACATAAATGTGCTTGGAAAATGCATTTATATTCCGTAGATGAACTTGATTGGCAGCAATTAAGTGAAGTTGTAATACCATACTTAAGAGATCGTGGTGTTTTATTTAAAACTTTTGGTAGTTCATATTCTCCAAATGCTTATGTTGCAAAATGGCCCGACCAAGCAGGAAAAGCATTTACAATTTATCCGAAAAGTAATGAAGAAATGGCACAAATTGCAAAAGATTTAGATTATATTATTAGAAAAAATAACTTGCAAAAATCCGGTTCTCATATTACAGGCGATAGACAAATGGGTGATTCGGGCAGATTATTCTATCGCTATGAATATAAATCGGGCAAATATAAAGATGAAGTCGTAGATTTAAGTAATGAACAAGATAATATGCGTTATCACCATGAAATGTATGATTCAAATAGAGGCGATGGTAAATATCTTGCAGATGACATGACTGAAGCTGATGATATATGGCACGATTTTGATCCTTCAGATAATAATGCACACGTTTCAAGTGGAACAGGAGCAGGGCAGGGTGCCGGAAGGTCTCGTGCAAATACTGCAAGAGATAGAGCATATGCACAATATGATAAAAATGCATCACTTCATGAAACTCCTTCTAATGGCAAATTAAATCAAGATGCACAATATTTACTAGATGTAGATAATTTACCAAAATTAACATTATGTGATGGCACAGTTGTTGATTTAAGTAATCCTAAGATTAGAAATAAAATTGCTAACTTAAAAGAAGGCGAATTTATTACAATTGGTCGTGAGGGTGATATTGAAATAAATGCAAGCGATGGTGTTTCAAGACATCATATTTTAATTACTCGCCATAATGGTAGACTTGCGATGAAAGATGTATCAAGAAATGGACATACAACTTGTCATACAAGACCTCAATCCTCACAACAATCACATAGAGCTAATACAGGAAGAGAAAAAGCATACTCAAAATTTGATAAAAATGCTAGAACATATGAACCACCTCGTCAAGGTACTTTGAATCAAAATGCTCAATATGCAATTGATTTAGATAATATGCCACAACTTAAACTTTGTGATGGCACAGTTATTGATTTAAATAATCCTCAAATTAAAAACAAAATTGCTAACTTAAAAGATGGTGAATATATTACAATTGGTCGTGAGGGCGATATTGAAATAGATGCAAGCGATATGGTTTCAAGACACCATATTTTGATTACTCGCCACAATGGTCAAATTGTAATGAAAGATGTTTCTGCAAATGGAAATACAACATGTTATACCAGACAAAATGCATCAAATTCTTCACAAGAGGCAAGAAGAGCAAGAAACAATGCTTATGCAAGATTTAATCCTCGCCAAGATGCAATAAGAACACCTCGAAATGGTATGTTGGATAGAACTCAACAATATGCACTAAATATAAATGAATTACCTCATTTACAATTAATTGACGGCACTATTGTAGATTTAAATTCTCCCGAATTCAGAAATGCAATTGCAAATCTTCAAGAGGGTGATTTCTTTACAATAGGCCGTGATGGAGAAGCAGATTTTGGAGTTTCTGCGAGTACATCTGTTTCTAGACATCACATATTGATTACTCGTCATAATGGTCAAATTGTAATGAAAGACATATCTTCAAATGGTAGAACTCGCTGTCGTGCAAAAGATGCTGATCCATTTGACAATTCACAAAGAGCAAGAAGAGCTGATGGAGGAAGTTCTTCTCAACCTGAGCAAATGACACCGGAGCAAAAACAAGCAAGAATTGAAAAACTGGAAGCAGAAATCAGAACAGCTCCTGTTGCACAAAGATTAAAAGAAAAATTTGCAGACATATTAGACCCTAGATATGTATTTAGAGATGGCGATTCAATCGATGCTTTAAGAAGAAAAATTCGTAATATGAGTATTGATGCACACCCAGATAGGAATGGTGGTAATATCTCAATTGAGCTGCAACAAAAAATTAATGAAATAAAAGATTTACTAAGCAAGGACAACGTAAATTACAGTCAAGTAAATAAAAAATTGTCTGAATTACGTGCATATGTTGATGACTTATTAAATGTTAATGCAAAGAAAGCTGAAATTGGTAAACTTAAAAAGAGTAATGGTGCAAAATCCGCAGATGAAGCAACTCCAGATGAAAAGGCTGCTTATGAACAATTTATAAAAGCTGAAGAAATGAAAAATGCATCAAAACAAGATTTCTTAAGAAAAATAAAAGAAAATTACAATGATTTAAGACATGGAAATTATTCTTGGGAAGAATCTGTAGGTAATATATCCGAATATGATTTTGTACATCCTTCAAATCCAAATATAAAAGTTAAACAACAAGGTGGTTGGTTCTTCAGGAATCCTAGAGGCAAATTTGCACATAATATAAAAGAACGTATTTCATTAAATGTTGTTGCAGATAAACGGCTTTTAGACGAATTAGATAATCTTTTATTAAATGGCGAATACATAAATAGATATGGTCAAAGAGTAAAAGTAAAGGTTCCAAAGGATAGCTATTACAAAACTGATGATTTACAAGGTTGGACTCAAAGACACGACCCAATAACTATGTATTTCTCAGATAACGTATCACAAGAACTTGTTGATGCTATTGCTGAAATCTCCAGAAAATATGCAAGAACATCTGCAAATGCAAAACCTTTATATAACGCAGTTAGTGGAAAGCCATGGATTGCAGTTGATAAAGAACCGACATCTTCAGATTTCAAAAAATTGTATAAAGAAGCATTAACACTTAATAAAAACTTGGCAGAAGCTATTAAAGAAAAAGTCGGAAACGACTGGTATAGCTCAGCAGGAGTTTATGCTTCATGTAAAAAACTGATTGAAGATTACAAAGCTACAGTCGGGGTATAAATTAAAAATAATTAATAACACAAGAAAGGATATTGTAGTATGGCAGAAGTAAACGGAAATTTTGATTTTAAAAAATATGATGTTGGTGGTACAGGTGCGACTGCTAATGATGGAAAGTTAACCGGACAAGAAGCACAAAATGCTCGTGCTGATGGTTGGACAATTTGGGATGGATTTTCAGAAGAGAATGAAACACCTGAAAATGTAAATCAACGCCAAAATAGTAGCACTGCTCAAGGTGGAAGTTTAAGCGATAGATTAGGCAATATAAAACTTCCACAATGGGCTAACGATTTAATCTCACGTGGGCAACAAAATGACCAATCGGGAGTTGGAACTGCTCCAATAGGAAATAAAACACCAATAAAATTGCCTGCTGGAATTGAAGAACTCATTGCTAAAAATAAACCAACAGAGGAACAACGAAACGCAAGAGCTGAACTTGGTAAAAAATCTGCCAATGGTATGACATATGATGAAGCATATAAAAAAATGAAAGATATTCAGGCAAAATATACAAGACCACTTAATGAAAATGGTGGAACATATTTTTCGCCTGAAGAATTACCTTCTGATGTTAAAGCAGAATATAAACAAGTTGTATTGGCAATGAAAGAAATTCTTGATAACAATCAAGAGTTGGCTGAAAAAGCTAAGATACGGTATATAGGCATTGAAGGATCAGAATGGGGATATACTATAATCGCTGACCCAGTAAGTGATTATGATAATAAAGGTGTAGATAAATCCGATAATTCAACTCCTGCACCGAAATTAAGTGAAGATAAGCAAAAAGCACTAGAAGCTCTCCTCAGAAAATGGAATAGTCCACAGGTGAATGGCAAACCTATTGATGATGTTATTGCTGATTTAACAGGTAAAAATGATGGCAAACTTACAGCAGAACAAAAAGAAGCAAGAGCTGAATTAAATCAAAAACAATCTTCTATTGGAATGACATATGCAGATGCGAAAGCAAAAGTCGCCGAGATTTTGCAAAAATATCCAAATTGTTATGATATTATTGAAATTCCATACAATAATAAAGAACATGCGGATGAAAATGGTGCATACACATTAGAATATAGATCACCCGAACAACGAAAAGTTTTCAATCCCGATAAGTTACCGGAGCCTGCCAGAACTGAATACAAAGAAGCAATGGCATCAATGACTGAAATCGAAAATGCAAATTCAGCACTTGCACAAAAGGGTGGAATTAATGTTAACCCTATTAAAAATGAATCTGCAAGACATTCAATGTTTGATAATTTTGACTCAAGTGCTTTTGAGGGAATTGGTTTTAAACTGGCAGGAAAACCCGAACCGACAGAGACTCAAAAAACAGCTAGAGCAAAATTAAATGAAAAAGTTTCTTCTACAGGAATATCGTACAAAGATGCAAAAGCAACTATCGAAAATATTACTAAACAATACAAAAATAATCCCGACTATCAAAGTGAATTTGCACAAGAACAACCTAAAAGCATAAAGGTTTATTATCCCCCTGTAAAAGCATTCGACCCATACAAGCTAAAAGGAGCTGATAGAGAAGTTTACTTCAAAGCATTAAGTGCAATTCACGAAATAGAAACAGCTAACTATGCATTACTAACACAAGCCGGGTTAGAGCCAACTAAAGACCCAGAAGTGCCAAAGAGCAATGTTGAATATTTTGCAAAAAATAGATTTCTTAAAGAATAAATTTATTTAATATTATAAGTGGCATTTTTATAAACTTTTTCAACTATTTCTGAGGGGGTTGCAACTTCAGATAAATTAAATGCTGCTGTTTTTGCACCTGAATTAATTAAAAGTAAATCATCTCGTTGTGCGATGGTCAATTTTAAATTTTGCTTTTCTGCTAATTGTTCAAGAGGTATTTTGCAATTAATAAATAAGGCTCTGAGCCTGTCATCGCCTTTACCAACATAATTGATAAGAGGCTGTTTTTTAGAAGAAAATTTTGTAATAATTGGGTTAATAATATTCATATGTGAATCTCCTTTATTTTTATTAAAACAAGTAAAAATAATTTTTGCTACAGAAAATTTAGTATTGTTTAAGTCAGACAATTACATACTCAAACCCGTCCTTTTACAAGGACGGGCAGCTCATCTACTTTTATTTATCGGAGAATACAAATGGGTAAATGTCGTTTATATAATTTATAGTTTGGATAATTTATAATCTTTTCTGATAACAAGTGTATGTGATAACGGTATTCCTCCCGAAACAGCAGGTTTATTTACAACTTTTCCGTTTACATACATAACGGTCGAGCCTCCGCCATCAAGATTCATTGCATTAATACATCCAAGTTGCTTCATCATATTTGCAAGTTCGTTTAATGTAAGGCCGATAGAGGCTCCTTCTCTACCATCTGCTGTTAATAAGATTAAATTATTATCTTTTGTGTATCCGATAGCAGTTCTGGGGTTTCTTCCGCCTACTGAAGTTAATTTTTCTGCTGTCATATCCACAAACACTTCACCGTCCTTAACCAGATAGGGGCCTCCGCTTAGTATGTGATTGACCCCTTTCCAGTCAGGACTCATCTTTACATCAAGTTTGAATTTTTTTGCGTTTAACAGTTCCTTAATCTTACTTTCCGGTCCTGATATTACATATCCGTTAGCAGGAATTTCACAGGGTTCGTAAGATGTTTTAACTAATTTCCCGTTCTCTATTACCGCCTGAATACCATATTTAGGAGTTTGCGGAGAATATTTTCCCCAATCTCCTGTAAATACGATAACATGAGTCGAGAGCATTCTGGGTTGATTAATGTTATCAATTTTTAATCCTCCTTTATTTGTAATAATTTTTGCATCTAACTGTAACCTTGCCATATTATATCCGTTGTCAAAAAATCCAATTGCGACTCTGTCATAAATCGGGCTAGTGTAAACTTTTTTATTTATCATCAAAGCTCCAAGAGGAGTCCCTGTTTGAGGTTTAAAGTATCCTCCGTTGATTGCCACAAGCGCATTCTCCCTATTTGCAATTCTTGAAATTGTATTTTTTGCAGCCAGCTTTGTTGACGCAATTGCCGGTTCTACTATTAAATCTTCATTAACACCTTGTGAAACTTCTACTACATTAATCCTTACAGGTTTTCCATTGATATATTTTGTCATCCTGACATGCTTAATCCCTTTATCGACATCTTCTATATATAAATTTTTATACTTTGATATAATATCCTGATTAAATAAGCTTTCTCGTTGTAATTTTTGTTCTTTTATATAATTCAACCCCGGAGAAATTCCTGTTAAATTACCTATGTCATTAGCCAAAATGCCTGAGTTTTGCATAAATAGCAGACATAAAGCAATTCCGATTCCTGCAAGGCTGGTTGCTGTTTTTTCTGTTTGTGGTCTTTGTAAGATTAACGTATCCATTTTTAGTTACCGAATTTTATCAGTTACGGATACCTTTTTTTTTAAAGAGTGGTGTGGGGCTAGTTAACACTCTGATGGGGTTGTAAATTTTATACTCAAGAGGTAAGTATTCTAATAGTGAGGTTGCTTCAATGGCTAGTAGTAAAATCTTAAATTTTGCTATTCTTTCTGTTAGATATATTTACCTCTAATATTATTATATCATACACTTAATATTTTTACAAGCCTTTATTTATAATACTTTAGAGTAATTTTATTATGGTAATTTTTACACTTAATCCTCTGTGGAGGCTAAATTGTTTTTTTGTTAATATTAATATATGAGTTTAATATCAATTTTAAAACATAAAAATAGAAAAACCTTATTTACAACTCCAAGCCACGATAAAAATTTAATAATAATGCACAAATTCTATCAATGGTATAAAAATGATATATCTGAAGTTGATGCATTTAATCCTCAAGAAGCTTTAAAACAAGCAGAAAATAAAGCCACTAAAATTTATAATACAAAATCAACGCATTTCTTAACAAATGGTTCATCGTCAGGAATTATAGCTTCTGTTTTAACTTGTTGCAATAATGGCGATAAGCTTTTGATTTGGGATAAATCACATTGCTCTCATAAGAATGCCGGTAAACTTGCAGGTGCTAACATTATTGAATACAGTTTAAATCTTAATTCCGATTGGGGTGTATATGAACAGTTACAACCGGAATATTTAAAAGTTCTGATACAAAAGCATCAACCAAAAGCTGTTATTATCACTTCACCTTCTTATGAGGGTTTAGCTGCGGATATATTATCAATATCTGCAATTTGTAAGCAGTATCATGTAAAATTAATAGCAGATGAGGCTCATGGTGCGCTGTATCCGTTTTCTGATGAGTTGCCTCAGAGTGCAATTCAATTTGCGGATTTTACCGTTCAATCTCTTCATAAAACTGCAGGCGGTATTAACCCCACTGCATTATTGCATTGTAATTGCGAGTTGTCGCCAGTTGAAGCGTTAAAGATGATTAACACTACATCTCCATCTTATCCTATGCTTGCAACAATTGAAGCTAATATTAATTACTTAAATTCACAAAAAGGCAGACAAGCAATAAAACAATTGATTTTAAATATTAAAAATGTAAAATCTAAGCTCAAAAATTTAGAATTTTACGGTGATGACATTACGAAGATTTTAATAAAAAAAGACGGGTTAAGCGGGTACGAATTGTCTGATATTTTGTTTAATAAATATAATATAGAAGATGAGCGTACCAATGAAAAATCGACAATGCTATTGACAGGACTGGGTACGACAAAAGAAAAGCTCAAACATCTTTATAAATTACGATATATTTAGCAATTATTTTATTAAATTTTGTACTTCTTTAAAATTCGGATGAGCAGCTGTTTTTAGTAGTTCAAATAAGGCAATTTCCGTAGTTAAAATATTTCCTCCGCATTTTTCAATTCGATTAATACCCGCAAGATGCTCAGATTCAAAACGGCTACCTGATGCATTAGAAATCATATAGACATTATAGCCTTGTTTAATTAAAGCCTGAGCTGTTTGATTAACGCATATATGAGTTTCTATCCCGAATAAAATTATTTGATTTTTGTTCAAACCTGCAAGTCTATTTTTCAATTCGTCATTATCTAACGCGGAAAATGAAGATTTTTCATAAATGTTTTCATTTTTTATATTTTTATTAATGTCAGAAACAGTATTACCTAATCCTTTCGGATATTGCTCGGTTGCTAAGATAGGTATATCCAGAATATTTGCGGCAGATACGATAATTGATGAGTTTTTTAATATTTGTTCTTTATTAAAAGCCGCATTTAAAAGTTTTTCCTGAATATCTATTATTAAAACTAAGCTGTTTTCAATGTTTAACATTATTCTGTCTCCTTTTTAAATTCCAAAATAAATTGTGATAATAAGTCTTCCAGAAGACCGATTTCCAGTTCATCAGGCTCTAATGATATTCGTTTTGATTCAATCTCATTTGTTAAATTGTCAGTCATATTTGCAGAAATGCTAATATCAATATTTATATTAGAAAATCCCGGACTTGTTATTTTAAAACATCCGATATTTTTTTTTGACTTTATTTTTAATGTCCCAAACCCTTCTCCTACTTCTTGCTCAATTTCAATACCGAATAATTTATTATTGTATACTTGCTGTGCATTATAAAAAACCGGAGTTATAATTTGAGAAATCTTTTTATTAAATTCTTCTCTAAAGAATTTAAAATTATCTGATATAATAGAGTCTTTACCTTTATTACCATTATTAAATCCCTCATTTATGGATTTATGTAATTTGTTTAAAACATCATTAATTATTTGCTGGTAGTTTTTTGATTTTATAACAGATAACCCGGCAAATAAAGGTTCCGTAAATGTGTTTATTATTTTATCAACTATTGTGCAGGCTCTATTATATTCAGTCTCTTTAAATAATATAAAATACTTATGCGGAGCATAGTTAACAAGTATATCATCTTCATTTATATTATTTAATATGACAGTTTCAATTTGATTGTAATGTATTGTAAATTTAGACTTGTCATTTGGTGAAATCGCTGCAATTATAATCTTGTCTTTGTTTAAATCATCATCAGATACATTTTCAACGAATTGTTTTACAATTTGCTCGCAATTATAAAATACTTCATTATTCTTATTTATAATTTTATTATTCACAAGTATATTTCTATAAAAGTTTTTTCTGTTTTGTGATGATAAATATTTCATAATAGGACGCATAATTGCATTGATTTTTTCATTAGATGTTGACAAAGTTATATATGCAAACATGCCTGCTTTATAACCGTCAAGAATAAATGATTCGTCGTAATCATAGCTAAATACTATAGCAGGTAATTCTTTTATCAATGACATTAATTCAAGTGTACGCTTTTTATTATTTTCACTATTAACTATTATAATAGAATTATCGAGAGTATTTATTATCTCAGGTAATGAATCAAATCCGACCGACACTATATTATCAGTATTAAACATTGTTAATTTAGGTAAAATGTATTCAAAAAAATTTACATCATCTGATACAAGAATAATCTTACCTTGCATATTCATTCCTTATTATGATAATTCTGAAATCAATAGCTCTGCTTTTTGTAAAATTGCTTTTCTTAAATCTTCCAAATCATCAATATCCAGTCCCAAAGTACCGCAAAAAGTCTTATCAATAGCATTCGGGTTAAAGTTTGTTTGAACAATTTTATCAATAAAGCATACCAAGTTGCAAGGCACAGGAATTGATGATAAATTCGGTGCGTGGTGATAAGATATAGTATTTGCTAATAGAATCGGAAGCTGCCATCTCTTTGCTAAAAGTGAACCAGTTCTGACATGATCAGAATCAAAGTATTTTTTCTCTGTCTCTAATATATCTGCATTATCTTCATCTACAAGCTTAATAACTTTTGAGTAAAGTTTTTCATCAGTCATATGAAGAACTATTTTCCCGACATCATGAACAAAACCGGATATAAATGCTTCATCAGAGTCCATAATTTTGGTTAAATTAGCCAAATATTCGCAGCCTGCAGCTACTCGCATTGAATGTTTCCAAAGTTCTTTGTCTCCCTGATTTGACATCATCGGTTTCATAGCAACAGCTACAATAATATTTTTTACTTTAACCATACCTAAAAGTGATAAAGCTATATTAATAGAACTTATTTGTTGAGAAAAACCATAGTATGCAGAGTTAACCAATGCTAAGAATTTTATCGTTAAAGATTGGTCATACATTACAATATCACCCAATTCCTTCATACTTGCAGTTGGTTTTTTCATTATGTTAAGAGCTTTAACAATGACTGTAGGCATTGCGTGTATGTCTTTAACATTATTTACTAATTCAATTGTTTTATCCATATTTACCTTCTTCTATACTTGTAGATGTTTCTTTATTGATAATAAACTGCCGATTGCGCCAAAAGTTGTTCCAATAATTAACAATGATATCACAACAATATTTTGTGAGTAAGGTGACATTGGAATTAAGAAAAATTTGTGCATATTTTGCAGCGGAACTTGAATCCAACTAAGAGGAAATACTGCAATAACAGAAGATACGAACCCGTAAAAAGCACCTTGCATGACAAGAGGTATCTTTATATACCAATTACTTACGCCCATTAATCGCATAATCTCAATTTCATCTTTTCTGGATTGAATAACCAGCTGTATTGTATTATTTATAATTGTAATAGTTAAAGCGGCTGAAATAATTATTACAAAAAACATCGAAGTATTAACCACATGCATCAATACCTGCATTTTTTTTGCCAGTTCTTTTGCATATCCGAGATCTTCAACACCTTGAATCGGACGTATTTGGTTGAATACATCTGTAATATAATCCGGCTTATCTACTTTAACTCTTAAAGTATCCGGAAGAGGATTTTCTATATCATGCAAATCCAATTCCGATTTTAGGCTATTCCATGATTCATCTTTAGTTTTTAAGGTAACTTTTTTAACATGCTGTATTTCGCTGATTCTATCTTTAACAATATTTGGCGAGGTTCCGGATTTTAGATACACAGAAATCTCTAATACATTTCCTAATTCATTCGCAAACGTTGATAATGAAAGAGTAAATCTGAATAATATTCCGAACAATGTTAAAATAGCCGCCATTGTCGTAATTATAACCAGATTTATAATGCCGGTTCTTTTAATATCATTAACCGCTTCCATTATGATTCTGTATGTGATTCTAAGCTCACATAGCCAATCTTTTGGTATATGTTTTTTTACTGTTTTTTTTATTTGAAGTTTATTATCTTCCATATGTTCCTGCCTGCTCATCACGTACGATTTCTCCATTATCCAGAGTAAGAACACGTTTTCTGAATCGGTCTACTAATGTATAATCATGTGTGGAAACGATTACAGTAATACCTCTTTGGTTAATTTGTTCAAGAATTTGCATTACTTCTAAAGAGTTTTTTGGGTCCAGATTTCCTGTCGGTTCGTCAGCAATTAAGAGCGGCGGTCCGTTCACTAAAGCTCTTGCAATACTGACTCTTTGTTGTTCTCCGCCTGAAAGTTCAGTAGGCTTTGCATTAGCTTTATCCAGTAATCCGACTACTTTTAATGCTCCGTTAACTCTTGTACGTATATCAGAAGAGCTTATTCCTAAAGTTCGTATAACATAAGCTATGTTGTCATACACTGTTTGGTTTTGTAATAACTTGTAATCCTGAAAAACAATTCCCATACATCTTCTTAAATTCGGTACTTTTTCAGGAGGTAAATTTGCAATATTAATTCCTCCGATTAATACTGTTCCCATCGTAGGAGTTTCTTCTTTATAGAGCATTTTCATTAATGTTGACTTTCCTGCTCCGGATGCTCCCGTAATAAAAACAAATTCACCGGATAATATATCCAGATTTATATTTTTTAGTGCATAATTATTTTTGTATTTTTTTGTAACAGAACGTAATTGTATCATTTTATTTCTTTTATTATCCTATTAGCAATGCTTTCAGCGTCAAGTTCAAAATATTTCAATAAATCCTGAACTTTACCGCTTTGTCCAAATGTATCACAAACACCAATTCTTATCAATCTTGAAGGGAATTTTTCAGACAGACATTCTGCAACTGCTGAGCCCAGACCGCCGATTATTGAGTGGTTTTCTACGGTTACTGCCAGTTTTGTTTTCTTTACACTTTCTATAATTGTATCCGCATCAAGAGGCTTTACAACAGGTACATTTATTATTTCCGCATTAATACCGGATTTGGCAAGTATAGATTCCGCTTGCAGGACTTCACTGACAATATCTCCGTTTGTAAAAATTGTTAAATCATTGCCCGTCTTTAATACATTAGCTCTATCTATCGAAAATTTATAATCAGAAGAGTATATTGAAGGGACATCTCCTCTTGATAATCGAATGAAAACAGGCCCGTTATATGATGCGGCAAATCTCACAGCTTGACGAGTTTGTTCATAATCACAAGGTACAATAACTGTCATATTAGGTAAATTTCTCATCAGGGCGATGTCCTCAAGAGCTTGATGGCTAGCACCATCTTCTCCGACTGTAATTCCTCCATGTGAACCTATTATTTTTACATTAGCTTTCTGGTAACAAATAGAATTCCTGATTTGGTCATAAGCTCTACCTGTTGCAAACATAGAGAATGTAGCCGCAAAAGGAATTTTTCCTGTTAGTGAAAGCCCTAATGCAGTTGTCATTAAATCTTGTTCTGCAATTCCGACATTAAAAAAACGCTCAGGAAAATTCTTTGCAAAAACAGAAGTTTTTGTAGAACCTGATAAGTCGGCATCAAGTGCAACAATATCAGGGTTCAGTTTCCCCAATTCTGCTAATTCTAAGCCGAATGCTTCTCTTATTGACTTTTTGTTATCAATATCTATTTGCATAATCCCCTCATACGCATTCTAACATAAATATAAGCTAAATGCAAAATTCCGAAAATATTAACTGTTAAAATAATCGCTAATCAGTTTTTCTTTTTTGGGGATTATATTTTTTATTGCTTCTACAAATAAATTTTTATCAAGTTCTTGTAGTTCTTTCTTTAAAATAGCTTTTTCAAGTATTAAAGAATTCAATAATTTGCTGCATACTTCTGAAGAAGTCTGGTGTAAATGTAACTTACTTATTTGAAGCTCTTTTTCTCTTATTTTTTTCTTAATATATGTTTTTTTGTCCACAGGATAGCCTTTCTGTATTTAAAATATAACATTTATTATAATTTTTCATCAGTCTTTTAGTGTATAAATAAAAATTCATCTTTACATTTTGTAACAATTTAGCAATTTTCAAAAACAAAAAAACTTATATATAACATAGGATATTAATTTAGGAATAATATAAACACGAAAATATTAATTAAGAAAGTATATTACGAAAGGAGATTTTTATGCCAGGGACTACAGTAAAAGATTTACAACAAGCAGGTTTGTATTCTAAGTTAAAACCATATTTGGAAAATATTAAGAATGTCGATGCTGCTATTGAAAGAGCAAGAGCAAACGGTGAATGGACAGCCGCTGATGATAAGAAGTTATCGCTGAACGGTAATAAAGCTTGGGGAGAGTTTGATGCTTTCCAAAGAGAACAAAAAGAAGATTTGAATTATGCTTTTAAAGAAGGTTTTTCAAAAGCTAATGAAAGAGCTGTTGCACGTGATGTACAAAAAAATCCGAGTAAATATGAACCCAGAAAATATGAAATGCCAGACGGCAGCTATGTAGTTTATCAAAAGAGTGCAAAAAATGGCAAAGAAACGGTTACATATTATAATAAACTAGGACAAGAAATTTCTGAAGCTGTTTTCAAGCGAATAACTAAAATTACTGACCTTAAAGTAAACCCATCAAATGGTAAGTTATTAGCTACATGTCAAAATCAGAGAGAAAATAAGATTCCGAATGTATTAGAATTAGTTGGAATCGGTGTTACAAGAGCATTAGGAATAATGGGTGCCTGTGGTGATGACAAGTATGAATACAATCCGACTTTTGAAACTAATATAACTGCAACTGTTACAGTAATAAATCAGGGTATTGAAGAGCTAACTGCAGAAATTGCTAAATTAAGAGAAGAAAATAATTTAAGTAATGCAAAAATTATTGAACTAATGGGAAAGATAGTAGACCTTGAAACTAAGACTAACCAACTTACTGAGGAATCTAATAAAACAATAAGCGAACTGCTTGAAGAGATTAAGGATTTAAAAATTCAATTAGCGACAATTATTATTAATCAAGAAAAGAACGCAGAAAATGCAGAAAAATATTATCAAATGATTATTAATGCAATCGGCACTAACAGCGATTTGTTAAATATTGTTATAGATCAATTAGTCCAAAGTAATACAATTTTGAGCAGTGTTAAAGAGTTGATGGAACAAAATAATGCTGATAATAAAGAAATTCTGGAAGCTGTAACAAAAATTAAATACGGTGTCGATGAGCTAGGGCTTGACGTTAAGGAAATTAAGAAATTGATGACTCAGATTTCATCTGCATTAACTAACCTGCCAAAAGCATTAAAAGCAGAATTTGAACCGTACTTTAAACAAATTGTATCAGGCATTGCTGATGGTAATGTAAAATTAGCTGATTTAACAAAATTATTACAACAAGTTAACCAGAATATTGTTATTGGTAATAAGCAGCAGCAAGAGGCTACAGCTAAAGTTTTAGCAGCTATGTCAACTATGAACGGGAACATGGTACAAGGTATGTCAGCTATATTAAATGCTATTAAGAGCGGCAATACTAATGTAATTGCAAGACTCGATAAAATCATAGCAAATCAAGAAAAATTATCTGAACAATTTAAGAATTACGATGAAAAAACTCAGAAAATGCTTGGTAAAATATATGAAGCAATTACTAAGTTAACAGCTGCTGTAGATAAACTTGATTTAGACGGCTTATCCGCTAATATGGCAGCTATATTAAAAGCAATACAAAATCAACCAAACTACACAGAAGTATTGAATAAGATTTTAGCTAAACTGGGTACGCTTGAAGAAGGTCAAAAAACCGCTAATAAAAATATTGCAGAATTAGTTAAATTAGTCGGAGCTCTGGCAGATAAATTCAAAGAGTTTGACCCGAGTAAATTAATGGCTAAACTTGATGAAATATTGGCAGCAATAAAAGATCACGAAGTTAAAGTTACTGTCAACGGTACAATCAAGGTTACTCTTTGTAATGAGCAAGGAGATGTAATTCACGAAGGCGAACTTGATCCAAATGATCCTGACGGATTCAAATGGATTAAATAATAAAAAAAGTAAAAATAATGAATAACACGGGGCATGACCCCGTGTTATTTTAAACACGATAAGTAAAGATATTGAGGAATAAAAAATGTATAAAAATGGTTTTACACTGGCAGAAGTATTAATTACATTAGGAATTTTAGGAGTAGTTGCTGCTGTTACATTACCTACAATGGCAGCTGATACTAAATATAAACAATTAAGTGTTAAATTGGCAAAATTTGCTTCTACCACAGAAAACGCAACAAGAGCTTGGGTTCTTGCCAATCGACCTTTCAAAGGAACAGTACTTGAGTATGAAACATATTATGATGAGGACGGGAATGAAAAAACTCGCCAAAATGTTACGGAATTCGATTCATCCATACAAGATTTCATTGATTCATCATATATTTTTAAAAAGGTTTATACAAAAGAAAACGCTCTATCAGAAGATAACTATTGTCAAGTGAGCGAAGCAGAAGGTATAAGTCCTCAAAAACTTAATTATCCATATTGTGTTTTAAATGATGGAACGTCAACTCATTTTAGTTATGTTTATTCAAAATTCAGTAAGAGATATTCTGAAGAAAAATACGGGCGTTATGCTTTTACAATAACATACAGCCCTGATATTAAAGGACTCCCCAAAGACGGTCAAACTGTATTTATATTTGCCGTTACTGAACTTGGATATGTATTCCCGAATCAGTATGATAAATGCTTGGATACGATTCAATCAAACGGATGGAATGTCAAAAAAGAATTTTATACCGATTCAAAAGGTGCTTGTAATATCAAAAACTTATCTTAATTATTTCAAATATTCCTGAATCCACGAAGTGATTATTTTTGCAAGCATACTGTCATTTTTAAGCATCATCATGCCATTAGATTTTGATTCAGATGTGTATTCTGCATATGTTGATTGCGCAAATCTTTTCAGGTAATTATTCGCATTACTTCCGTCAGTATCGTTTGTTCCTGTTATAGATAAGATATCAATATTATTTAGTTCGGCAAGTTTTACAGGCACAAATAATCCTTTTCCGTTTATAATCGGTGACAATGCTACTATTGTTTTTGGCTTATAAGGAATACTGTTAGCTACATATATTGCAGTACTTACCCCTATATCAGAACCTACAATTGCCCAATTGTTGAAGAAGGTGCGTTTGTTTTGATTTTTTACATAGTCTATCACTGTATAAACATCATCGGGATACTTTGCGTAAGCTTTATTTGTTAAGCTTTTCCAGGATACTCTGACTAACTTTGAGTTGTATACACTTTTTCCATGCCCTCTTAAATCAACATAAAGTACCGCGTAGCCTTTTTCTAAAAGGCTGTCCGGAAGGTTTTCCCACCATTCTGATGAATATCCGAGAGAATGTAATAATACGACTGTTGAAAAGTCTTTTTTAGCTTTAATTTTAGGATACTCAAGTCTTGCTGTCATTGAGAATCCGTCTTTTGTAACAATTTTATAATCTTTTGTTACAGTTTTTATATCAGCAGCGAAAGAACAGTTTAAAAAAGATATAAATAGTGTTATAATTAGAATAAGCCTTTTCATACAATATCATTATACCATAAAAAATTCATCTTTACAATTCTTAATAAATAGGCAATTATTTACAAGAGATATACTTTATATATATAAGAGAGAAAACCCCAAGGAGAAATATGGCGATAGTAATAGATGCAAATATGACACTTTTCGCAGAAAAGTTACACATTTCGTCATCTCGTATGGTTCAAGAATACGGGTTGAGTACTATTGATGAGATTATTGAAGCTGAAGCCGCTCAAGGTAATTCGCAAGCAATCAATTATGCACGTGAAATGTATGATTCTCCTGAAAAATTAATTAAAATATTCAGGCTTGCAGATGTTGAAAATAAGTTTACTCTGCTGCAATCAATGGACAGGCGCACAAGAGAAAAAGTTCTGCCTATGCTTGAAAACGAAGATTTAGTTATGGGTTTATATTTCTTCAATCAGGATAAGTTATTGGAAATGCTCAAGGATGTGGACATTGAAGAACTTATTAATGTTGTATTGGATGCGTTTCCGTTTGAACAAATGATACAATTGATTCCTGAAGAATATTTGGCGCAGTTTTTCCAGTCTGATAAATTGGAAAAATATATAATTGCTAATGAGTTGAAAAACATGCCGCACGAAGTTATGCAAAGATTTATTGAAGGTATAACGGGGCAGCCTTATGATAAAGTTGATAATCCTGATGCAATGATAGAGGGCATAATCGCTCTTCCTGAGGATAAATTTAAAGATTTTATATCATCAATAGATCCGGAAGTCCAACGTCAATTGGTATTCCAGATTACTCAAAAAGACCAAAAGTATTTACAATTGTTTGATAATCAGATGTATGTTGATATGCTCGGCACATTGATGAAAAATGACATGATACCATCTATGATTGCTCTGGAAAAAGAATCTCTTGTTAATATGATAACGGTGCTGCCTGATGACTTAATGTCAATTGTAGCCGCTCAAGTAGATACGAAAGAATTTGCAAAATTTTTAATGGATGACAATTTAGATTTCTTAAAACAAGCTATGATGATTTAAATAATTGTCTTACATAGTAGTTAGGGTCATTTATAAGCTTATGTTTAATTTCACTGTAATTGTTTGTTTGAATTACTATTTGTGCTGTTTTTTCTCTTATGGTGTATTCACTGACTTCTGAACAGGAATATAAAATTAATTTTAAATCATCTTGATTAGCGTATTTGTAGAAATATCTTAAGCCTTCTAAACACCAATAAAGCTTAAAAAGTTGTTTATTAATAACGTATTTTTTGTCTCTGAATACAAATTTATTTAATTCGCATAATGCTTCTTTTGCGAATGTTACGAGTTTATTTGTATAAACAAAAGAAAATTTTTCATAATCTTTAAGCATGCGTGCACTATCTACAATTAATCTGCAAATATTAGCATTGATGTCAATTGTAGCATCAGCAAATATATCAGGAGATAGATTAGCAAAAGATTCTGTATTGTTATTATTAGCAATCAATGTATAAATTTTTTGAGCGACAGCTTCTCTTATTTTTCCGTCACATCCTGTTAAGTTTGAGAGTAATACTTCAATTTCTTCCGCATTATGTATACAATCAAGCTTTATTGCCGCAATTTGTTTTTGCGGAATGTTTCCGACTTTGAGCATGTCCATAAGCTCGTTATGGGTAAATTCAGATTCTGACAACTTAAAAGCGTTTATAAAATTTGAATCAATATTATCATAATAAGTGTTTTCAAGATTTAAATCGTTTTTCATATTAATAAAAATAGTAACATAATGTATAATATAAAAATAGTATGAAATGATTTTAACATGTAATGTGTTAATTACATAGTCAGAGGCAATATATGAAAGCAATAAACTTTATAATAAATAAACTTTTCTTTTTCGAAAAAGAACCGCAAAAAATCGGTTTATCTCAGTTAAAAGCCAAAACATCCGATATTGATGCTGATGGTCCGTCATTAAGAAAAAAAGATGTAAAGCTGTCAGACTTAATGAGACGAGCAGGTTAAAAGTTTATAATACATGCATCGATATTCAAATAATTATTCAAAATATATTATTCACCCTATTGCAAATTTAATTAAATTCTATTAAGATATATGTATAAATATTAAGAATTTAAAATTTTTGTAAATTAGTAGGAGAAAATAAAAGGGTGGTAGCATGGCAGAAAATGAAGAATTAGAATCAACTGAAAGCGAATCTCGTCAAAAAATATTAGTTGCGGACGATGAAGCAAGTATAAGAAGAATTCTTGAAACTCGCTTAAAAATGGTTGGATATGATGTTGTAACTGCTGCAGATGGTGAAGAAGCTGTAGAAGTGTTTAATAAAACTAATCCTGATTTGGTAGTACTGGATGTAATGATGCCCAAAATGGATGGCTATGGTGTAACAAGAGAAATAAGAAGAACATCGGACATTCCGATTATTATATTAACAGCTCTGGGTGATGTTTCAGAAAGAATTACAGGTTTAGAATTGGGTGCTGATGACTATGTAATTAAGCCTTTCAGCCCTAAAGAACTTGAAGCACGTGTAAAGGCCGTATTAAGAAGAACTATAAGTAAGGATGTAATAATTCCTGCTTCAGGATCTGCTGCTTCAGCTTCTGCGTCAGGTAAAAACAGTAAAAATATTATTACTACCGGTGTTATAAAGATAGATACAGCAAGACGCCAAGTATTCAGAAAAAATGAGAGAATAAGATTAACCGGTATGGAATTCAGTCTTTTAGAATTACTGGTTAATAACTCTGGTCAAGCTTATTCCAGAAATGAAATTTTACAGCATGTATGGTCTTATCCGGCTGATCACAGAATAGATACTCGTGTTGTAGACGTTCATATTTCAAGATTACGTTCTAAGTTAGAAGCTGATCCGACTAATCCGGAGTTGATACTTACAGCTCGCGGTATAGGTTATATGTTCCAGAGAATTAACTAGAGTACGTAACACTAAAATTCAATATTGTTAAAAAGGAGGTTTTAGGACCTCCTTTTTACTTGATTTTTAAATTTGATTTGATATACTGGGTAAGTAAGTTTATGGCGCTAGTCGTCAAGCGGTTAAGACCTCGGATTGTGGTTCCGATATGCATGGGTTCGAATCCCATCTAGCGCCCCATAAAAAAGCAGATGACATTTATGTTATCTGCTTTTTTATTAGAGTATCGTGAGGATGAGAACGCACTTTATGTGGGTTCGGCGGATTTTGGCAAGGCTGGAGTGAACGTCAGTGAACGGAACGCCGTCCCAGTGAGGAAAGTGTAATGAGTGACTATTTCTCGTTAGAGAAATTAAACGAATGAAAGTTTACGAACTGCCAATAATCCAAGACAATCCCACTACTCGCCCCATAAAAAAGACCTCTTTTGAGGTCTTTTTTATTGTTTTTGAGCAAATGAACGCTTTACTTCTTTATTCCGTGATACAATTTTATATTTTCTGCAAGTTGTTCAGCTCCTACTTTTTCTTCAAATTTGGCAAGGACTTCTTCTGCTTTTTTTTGTTTGTCTTCTTTAACTGCAGTTTGAATTTGTTGTTCTAATTTTTTAAGTGCACGACGGGCTTGTGGTGTATCAAACTCACTGTAAATTCGTTTTGCCTCTATCATATTTTACCTACTTTCTGTGCATAGACACACTTATATTTCTTCTACATATTTATATAAAGTCATTTATCCTTCAAAAATTGCCTAATTGTAAACAAAAATTGAAAATTTTGTTACAATTCAAACCAAAAATGCTTTCACTTGTTCAATCGTTTCTTCGTCGTGCAAACATAAATGCATTAATTCTACACAATAAGGTTCGAAGTTCAACCCATTGCTTGCCCCATTTAAAGAATTTGACCATTCGGGGTCTTTTTCATTAGGAACGATAAGGGTTTCCAGTAGTAGTAGGTTGGGTGAAACCCAACAAAAACTTACTTTTTTACAGGACTTTTGACCGGAATTGGTAAATATATTTAATTAGCAGAGGTGTCAAATTTAGTAAATTTCAGCGATTTTATGAGGTCGGAAGTCCAAATATTTGCATTCAAAGTTATTGTTG
>ODAI012724361.1_pt1 | contig 24014 bp, 26 predicted proteins | sample 1539321 | NCBI WGS metagenome assembly ODAI01 (sample SAMN02144231, study PRJEB22623) | gut metagenome | biome: sheep rumen | host: Ovis aries | place: New Zealand | reverse complement strand
TAAAAAAATGGCCCATGCTATGAAGTTCAAAAAAAATATAAGAGAAACAATAATAGTAGTAGCCATAATTTACCTGCTTATGTCTATGAAATTACCCACACGAGGATCTTTTATTTCCCATTGTTTACGGGGCTCAGCATCTGGTTCGGATTCATCTTTGCGTTTTTTTTCATCACTTGCATTTTGCTCTGCATCGTTGTTTTTTCCATCTGGTCTTACTTTTGCAGCGGTATCTGTATCTTGCTGGGCTGCCTCTTGTACACCCTGTGTCTTTTGAAACTGCTCGTTTGCAGCCTGAGTGTTACTAAGCTGACTTGCTGCCTGTGCCTGTTGATTCTGTGAAGCTGAATACTTGGCAACTTTGTCCATCTGTGAATAGACGGTAGACAAATCAATTGGATGAATAGCCATCGGGATCCCTCACCTGATCCGTAACCTGAGACGGATCGTACTTACCTCTACGAACAAAACCGTTATCGTAGAAGAAAGACACTGCCTTAACTTCATTCTTAACTTCATCTTTTTCGTCACGCACAAAAACTTTTACGCCAGGATAAACGGTTCCACTTGCATTTACGCGGCCAACAACTTTAAGTTCGCGCAGACGTTCTTGAATCTGATTGATTTCTGTCGAATATCCGTTATTGATTTCGATAATTTCGTTTTTACGAGCAATAAATTTTTTAAGACTTTCTTCTTTTTCCTTGGGAAGGGATTTACGAATTTTCTTTTGATTTTCAAGCGTACTAATGTTAAGGTCAACTTCTTCAAGTTCTTTAACAATAGAAGCTTGCAACTCTTGCAGTTCCATAAGACGCTGTTTTTTCTTGGGATCAACACCAACTTCAAGAATAGTTTCGGTTCCGCCACCACCAGCACCAATGTTTTTTGCAGAAATTTCTTCGGTAGCAAATAAATGGCCACCAATAATCTGTGCACGTTTTCCTTTAAGCAAAATTTTGTGCATGGCAGTTACATTACTGTTCATGATGTTGTCGTTAACAACAATGTCTTCACCTGCATCAACTGTTGCATTCTGAATAAAGCGAGCCCACACATTCTTTGGCGTACGAATTTCACCTTCATCGCGCCCCATAACACCTTGTGAAATAACAATGTCGCCTTCAGCTTCAATTTTACAGTTACCAACAGAACCGTAAATTTCAATATTGCCATCTGCCTTAATGTTAAAGCCATCTTCAACGTTACCACGACAGACAACGGTTCCCATAAAGGTAATGTTACCAGTCTTAATGTTAACACCAGGAACTTCGTATACTTCTTCAACCGTAATTTTGTCGCCCACCAGCATAACCTGACCGTTTTTATCGGCAACAACAGTTACACCGTCTGTATCAACATGAACATTTGCTCCCAGAGGAATGGGTATGTCTTTTCCGTTTTTAGCTTCAAGCATACGACCCATAATGGTCTGTCCAATTTTTCCGCGCTGAGGAAGCATCTTTTGTGCAAGCGGTTGACCTGCAACAACGTTTTGAATAAGGTTCAATTCCTTAAAGTCAATCTGACCAGTGTCTGTTTCTTTGAGACGCAATTTAGAACGGTCTGTTTCAAAGTTATAAGAAATGTAGGCATCACGACCGTCAACTGGCATAACCGCAGCAGCAACTTCGTAAGGAACATTGTAAGAAGGATTATCAACAAAGTCAGATATCTTCTGCTTATCTATACCCGCATCAACACCTTGCAGTTTAAGAGCCGCTTCAATGGAGTCTGCAGAAATTTCTGCACCACTCATACCAGGAGGAGAAACGGTAATGGTAGCTTTCATTTCGTCACGGGCAACATCAACAGCAAGCAAAGCATCTCCTGCACTTTCATGTTTGTATTCACCAATGTTTACATAGCCATTTTCTGTACCAGTGCTACACAGTGTTTTAACTTTATCTTCATCAAGAGAAAGTGTATCGGCACGACGAGCTTCTGCAAAAACATCTCTAACTTCAACAGGCTTTCCGTTTCCCACAGGAAGAACAACTTTGAGGAAAATAGACGAACCAAAATGGCGAACATAAAAGAGTCCATCGGTATCGACAATTTTTTCTTCTTCTTCCATTTGTCCGCCCAAAGATGCAGCGGCAGCGGCGGCTTGTTTTTTCTGTTGAACAACTTTGGGGTTTTCGTAAATGCGCAGTTTCCACGGTTTACGAGCAAGCCCCATAACTCCAGGGAAACCTTTTTCGAGCACTTCGTATTCAAGATTAGGAACAGTCGTTTCAAGTTGAACGGCTGCATCGGCAAGTGCTTCTTCGATAGTATAGGCTAAAACGTCTACGCTGTTGATTTCCTTATCAACTGAGAGTTGTTTTTCCAAATCGATACGGATTTTTTCCAGCGTAACCATAAGCGCTCCTAGAAAATTCCTTTCTTAAGGCTAGTCAATTTTGCACGCAGACGAAGGTTTGCTTTTGAATGTAACTGAGAAATGCGGCTTTCACTAACATTCAAAACTTGTCCAATTTCTTTGAACGTTAAATCTTCGTGATAGTACAAAACAATAACCATTTTTTCATTCTGAGGAAGTTCGTTAATGGCTTGAATAATTACTTTGCGAATTTCTTCGCGTTCTACAATAACATCGGGGTTAAGACTGTTGGGAGCTTCGATGCTGTCTCCAATAGACATGTGGTCTGAATCATCTCCAGAATACCAAACATCATTAAGAGAAAGAACACTGGTTCCGCTTACTTTCATAACCGTTGTCTGATATTCACTTTCGGTCATGCCCATAGCTTCTGCTATTTCGGCATCACTTGCAGTTCTACCCAAACGAGCTTCAAGGTCAACAATTGTTTCTTCAATTTCACGAGACTTCTGGCGCACAGAGCGGGGAACCCAGTCAAGTTCGCGTAATTCATCGAAGATAGCTCCGCGTATACGGGTGACAGCATAGGTTTTAAATTTGACATTTTTGTCGGGATCGTATTTGTTGATTGCATCCAAAAGACCAAACTGCCCGAATCCAACCAAATCATCAAACTCTACGCTTTCAGGCATTCCTGTCGAAACTTTACCCGCAACATATTTTACCAAGGGCATATACTGCCGTATAAATTTGTCGCGAATTGCAGAGGACTTCGTTTTTTTGAATTCCTGCCAGAGTTCGTCTTCTGTTTTTTCATCCAAGAGCGATGTTCCCATTCTCCACACCCTTTATATTTAAATTCTAGTCTTCGCGTTTCAACAGCGTTCTTATTGCCTTAGCCATTGTTTCTGCATCGTGAGACGCAGGACTTGAACCGTCAGCAAACTGAACGCGCGATGAAGAAGGAGCTTCACCCTCTTCTGCAAACTCACTGGTCTCTTCTACCGAAGAAGAACCAGATCCAACAAGATTAAGCTCTCCTATTTCGGGGAGTTCATCTAAATTATCTATGTCTTCCGCCGCACCCGACGACTGAGAAGCACTAACTGGTTGACCCGCTAAATTAACGGGCGTAAATGTTGCAGGCTCTTTTGAACCAGCATCTGTTTTAGCAGAAGCAAGCGGTTCACTTGCCGTTGCAGCTTTGCGTTCTGGCTCAGCAACAGGAGCTGCACTTTGTGCTACCCTATGTTCTGTTGCACGAGGAGCAGTTACCGTTTCTGTTCTTCGTGCCATAAGCGCTTCTGTTTCACTCATATCTGACAGTCTTGTTTGTGCCGCAGACAAAGGAGCAGCACGTTCACCAGACACATCAAATCGGGGGCCTGAATCATCCGGGGTAAGTTCTTCATCAGAAATAGTAATATCTACCACATTACCAGTCACTGGTCGCGACTGATTTTCTGACAAAGAATCAGAACCAAGGCCTTCAGACAAAAACTTTTCATACAAAAAAGAAATGCCTGCTGCAAGCGCTGCAAATCCAGCTGCCCACAAAGCTCCCCTAAACAACGCCAACAAAATATGTCGTGTTGCTATGAGCGTAATGAGAAATGAAAGGACAAATCCTGAAACTGCCGGATACAGTATATTTTTCAGTTTCGGCATGAATGAGCCTCCCACACCCTCGTATAATGATACGGTAAAATGCAAAGTCGGTCAAGTTCAATCACTTGTTTTTTCCACCGCCAATGAATTTTTTAAGGAAGTTCTTAACTCCCTCAGAACCGGTCATATCCGTCTTTTCTATTCTACCAACAATATGTTTCAAACAAACAGCAGGTTTTGAAGTTGGGTTTACAACCATAAAAGGTTTCTGTCTAATAACCGAAGCTTGAACAACGGGGTCATCGTAGACAAAACCAATGTAATCAACTTTGTAATTAAGGAACTGCCCAACAATGGTAATAATGCGTTCAGAAATACGCTTTCCTTCATCCGCAGAGTGAACACGGTTAACCAAGAGTTTAAGATTTATTTCTCGGTTAACTAATTCTGTAGTGATTATTTTAATAATTCCGTATGCATCAGTAATGGCAGTTGGTTCAGGAGTTGTAACAACATAAACTTCATCGGCAGCAGCAACAAACTGAAGAACATTATTTGCAATACCAGCACCGGTGTCGATGATGATGATATCTGCATTGGAAAGAGAAGAAAATTCTTCTGCAAAATAATTTAATTCTTCAACAGACAGATTTGCAATTTTTGAAAAACCGTTTGCACCTGCAATAAACTTAATGCCAAATTCGGTATCAAGAATTATTTCATTCATCTTTTTCTGATGATTTATAACTTGCATGAGGTTATACTGAGGAACAATATTCAAAAGAACATTTACATTAGCCATACCCAAGTCACCGTCAATCAAAATGACTTTTTTACCAAGCTGAGCATAGGCAATTGCCATGTTAACCGCTATATTTGTTTTTCCAACACCACCCTTACCAGATGTTATTGCAATGATACGTGTTTTGTGTTCACGAGTTTTTCCCTCTTCTGTCTTGCCCATCATAGCACGCAGTTCGTCTGCCTGTTTTTCCATTGATATCTCCTATCTGTCTTCCTTGCTTGGTTCGTAATTAAATTTTTCCTTGATGTGTGCTTCATTTTTGTTAAAGCCATCAAGATCCATCAAAAAACGTCCCGGGTTTGCGCGCTCAATAAAACGAGGAACCTGCTGACCGGTCGTTATCCAAGAAATAGCCTTGTTCTTTTCGGAAAGAACACTGAGGACATTTCCGTATGAAGAGGTCTCATCATATTTGGTAATGATGACACTGTCATAATTAAACTGTTCGTAATTGCGCATTATTACTTCAAGGTCTTTAGCCTTTGTACTTGCAGTTACCGCTAAATAAATTTCTGGATGCATGTCGGGAACATCAAGCACTGCTCTCATGTTTGCAATTTCTGTGTAATCGTTAGGACTTAAACCGCTAGTGTCTATAAAAATGTAGTCTGAGTTATTGCGATAATTTTTAAAGAGTGTCGCAACATCTTCTGCAGTTTCTGCTTTTTCAATTGACATGTTAAGAATTGAAGTGTAATGACTAAGCATGTCATAAGCACCAACACGCATAAAGTCTGTTGTTATAAAATGAACAACAGGGTCTGCCTTTTTGTTTTTACGAGCATCACGCAAAAGGTTACCAGCAAATTTTACCAATGTTGTTGTCTTACCTACACCAGTTGGACCTACAATAATAACAACATGGGGTGGACGCTTTACCACATCTTTTGAAATAGTAAGACTTTCTCCAATCCAATCAATAACCGCATTTTGTACGGCATCGTAATCGTCAAGTTTTTTAAGACTAAACTGAGTACGTACTTTTTCACACATAGCCCGAATGTATGAAGGTGTAAATTCATTTTCGGTAAGCAGTTCTTCAATTCGTTTTATAGAGGGATGATAATTTGTCTCTGGCGAAACATTTTTCATTAACACATCAAGCTTATTTGCAATTTGACCAAGCTGACTTTTAAGAATAATTTCATTGCGGTTTTTTTCAAAATCATCTGAAGCAGCGTTTGACATTTTCGAAGTAATTTTTCCAATAGCAGCCTGTGCCTCTTCTAAAGAAAGTTGAGGCTTAACAACAGCAGGTTCACTGACTGGCTTATGAATATTTGTACGGTAGTAAAGACGACATACATCTTTTTGACCAAAACCTAAAAAACCTGGTTTAGGAATTGTCTTTCTTCCCATAATCTCATAGTCAGTACCAAATCTTTTATAGAGTCTTTCTTTACATTCTGTATCAGAACGTCCTTCAATGTAGAGACCAGTGTCTAAACTTTCTTGATTATACATGAATTTCTCCAATCTCCTCTACTTTTATACTTGAACCAGCAGCAGCAACTTCATTAATTGAAAGCACAACAAGACCCGGAAGTTCGCGTTCTGTCGAAGATTTAACTAAAAGTCGTACTTCTGAAGGACACAAAATAATGGGAATTGAATGACTGGTTTGCTGAACCGCAGCAACACTGTCACTAACGGCTTTAATATATGCTCTTCCATCTACCGGATCAAAGGCAACAACAGGACGACCGCTTGCATCAACATTACGTTTTTCGAGAATCTTCTGACACAAAGCATAATCCATACGAATAATGCGCAAGACTTTATTTTCATCACAATACTGAAGACATATTTGTGCACCTAAAGCTTCACGAACACGTTCAGTAAGTTTCCATGGATCTTTAGTAACAGGAGCAAAGTTAGCAAGTGTTTCAAGAATAGCAACCATATTGCGAATACTAACTTGTTCAGAAAGCAGATTCTTGAGAACGGTTTCTATTTCACCATAAGTAAAGTGATGATCACCAGAAAGTACTTCGTTAACTACGACAGGATTTGTTTCTTTAACTTTTTCGATAATGTTGCTTACTTCCTGACGAGTCAAAATATCTGCGGCATGACGACGAATAATTTCTGTTAAGTGAGTTGCAATAATTGTAGGTGGATCTACAACTGCATAACCAGCATTTTCTGCTTCAGCACGTTTATCTTCAGAAAGCCAAACTGCAGGCATACCGAAGGCAGGATCAACTGTTGCTTCTCCATGAATTTCTTTATCACGGGGAACACCACCTGTGTTAAGACACATATAGAATCCTGGACGAAGACGACTCTTACCAACTTCTATTCCGTAAATTTTAAATGAATACTCTTCTGGAGCAAGCATCATGTTGTCGCGAATACGAATCTTTGGCATAACAAGACCCAAATCAAGGGCAGACTCTCTTCGAATACGAGTAACACGATCGAGCAATTCAGCACCTTTACTTTGATCTACCAAAGGAACAAGAGCATAACCTAAATCGAGTGCAAGCGGTTCTGGCATAACCGCAGGAGACACATCGTCTGGAGAAGAACCTGTCTGATGTGCGGCAGTCGCTTTTGCTTCTTCTTCTTTTTTCTGTGTCTGTTCCCGCGCAATAGAACGATTCATTCGAACACCAATGAAAGCAAACAAAAGACCAACAGGAATAAGAGCAATCGATGACATATTGTGGAAGACAAGTCCTAAGACAACAAGAACTGCACCCACAATCAAATACATTGAACCATCGAGAGTAAATTCTTTTTTAAGACGTTCACCCAGTCCAATTTCAGAATCAGAACCAGTAACCAAAAGACCTGTTGCAAAAGAAAGCATAATGGCAGGAAGCTGACTCATAAGTCCATCACCAATGGTAAGACGAGCGTAGGTATTGAGTGCTTCTGTTACCGACATATTTCCACCTAAGGCAGGAACAGAACCGCTTATAATTCCGCCAACAAGATTTACCACGGTAATAAAGATGCCAGCTTTAACATTACCACTTACAAACTTAGAAGCACCGTCCATTGAAGAAAAGAATGCAACTTCGCGACGAACATTATTTTTTCGTCGTGCAGCTTCCTCTTCGTTAATGACACCTGCATTCAAATCATTTTGAATATCAAACATCTTGTTGTTCATTGCATCAAGTGTAAAGCGTGCCTTTACTTCTGAAACACGTTCTGCACCTTTGGTAACAACAAGAACTTGAACCACAATAAGAATAATGAAGATAACAAAACCAATAACTAAATTGTCTCCCGCAACAATTTGAGAGAAAGTCTTAACCATTTCACTCTGATTGTTCATGTCATGTTGTAACAAAATGTTTCGCGTTGAGGTAATGTTCAGAGCAAGTCCAAACATTGTTGTAAACAAAATAACTTGTGGGAAAGAACTAAAATCTGCGGAATTACGCATATAAACAGTGGTAAGCAAAATAATAAGAGACAGCGCAAGATTAACCACCATGCCTAAATCAATAAGAACTTTTGGAAGAGGAATAAATAAAAACAGAACGACGAGTACTACGCCGACTGCAAGTGCATTTGAAGTTGCAAAAGAGAAAATTCGTTCCCGTAGACTCAATTGAGTTTCAGGCATTCTGATCCCACCCCATCAGTTTTAAGACAACCGGTTATCCCCTTCCGGAAGCGTCTTTATTTTTATTCATATAACCAACTTGCGCATAGACTGTCGCGACAATCTGCAAGTAGTCATTAGGTATTATATCACCAATTTCAACATTTGTATAGAGACTTCGAGCCAAAGGCTTATTTTCTACCACAGGAACATCATTTTCGTAAGCAATGCGTTTCATGTTCTGTGCGGTAAGGTCTGTTCCTTTTGCAGACACTTCTGGAGCTGAAGCTAACTCTTGGCGCCACCTAAGAGCAACTGCATAGTGCGTAGGGTTTGTAATAACCACATCAGATTCTTTTACGGCCTTAGGCATATTTTGTGAAAGCAGTTGTTTTTGAGCACTTTCAAGATGCCCTTTAACTTCAGGGTCACCTTCCATCTCTTTGTATTCCTGCTTAACTTCTTGCTTTGTCATTTTCATTTCTCGCTTAAAGACACGGCGCTGAACAATGTAGTCAAGAATTGCAAAAACTAAAAGCACAACCGCAGAAACAAGCATAAGGCGAGCAACCATTCCAGATATTCGTTTCAATGCAAGCTGGGGTCCACCTACATGCAAAAGTTCAAGCACTGTCGGAAGGTTTGAGCGAATCATAAAAAAAGCAATGATGCCTATGATTGCAACTTTTAAAATTGACTTTGCAATGTTGAACAAACCTTGTCCCGAAAAAAGAGTGCGCTTAAAATATTCTCCAAACTTAGGAATTATTTTACTGAATTTAGGAGTGATAGTTTTTGTTGTAAAAATAAATCCACGGTTTTGAATTAGGTTTATAGTAACGCCAGCAAAAATACCTACAAGGCAAAAGGGAATAACGCAAAACAAAAAGCAACGGGCAAAGACATAGGCAAAAGCACCGTCAGTTATATTTGAAGTAGTAACATGATTGAAAAAGAAATACATCATTTCAACCAGATGTTCTTCAATCCAGGGACCAAGAAAAACTAAAAGCACAGTACAAAACAAATAGACAATAGTTCCGTTAAGTTCTTGGCTTTTTGCAACACGACCTTCTTCCCGAGCTTTACGAAGTTTATATTCTGAGGCTTCTTCGGTACGACCTTCGTCTTCTGGAGCAAACCACTGCAGGTCAAGTTGAGATGCTGCCACTATATGCCTCCCCCGCCCAATCGAATGAACAGTTGTTCAAGCGAACGATAACCAGAGACAAAACAGTCGGTAAAGAAATTGCACAAATAGGGCATAAGCGCTGTAATAATAAAAAATCCAGTTAACATCAAAATGGGGAATCCGTCAGAAAGTAAATTCATTTGTGGTGCAGCTTTTGAAAGAATACCCATAGTTGCATTTATTAAAAACAAAGACCCCATGATGGGAAGAGCAAGAATAAGTGCATTTGCAAAAAGACTAGTAAGCGAAGAAAGCATAAAGGTAAAAAGAGAATCAAGATGCGTTACAATTGAAAATGCATTGAGCGACTGAAAACTTGTTTTAAGTGCACCCAAAAATAATTCTTGAAACCAGTGGTTTTGCAAAAAGACAAGCATTGCTACAAAGTTAAAATACTCACCCATAAGCGGATTTTCAACTTGACTAAGTGAATCGTAAGCTTCTGCTGCAGAGAAACCCATCTGGAAGGCAAAGAACTGTCCTGCTGTACTAAAGGCTCCAAAAATAACAGTTACAAAAAAGCCCATTATAATGCCAATTAAAACTTCACCTGCAAGCAAAAAAGCATAGTCAAGATTAAAACTTCCTGTTGCTGTTATGAAAGAAGAATATGCTGCATACATACCTTCGTTAAGAGAAACTTGCGGTAAAATAAAATAAGCAAGATATGCGGCAAGGGCAACTTTTGCACGGCGAGAAATCATACTGTTAGATAAAAGTGGCATTGTTAGAATGAGCGCAAAACAGCGAGCTGCAACTAAGAGAAAAACAGGTGCTGTTGAAACAATGCGAGAAAGCATGATTTACTCTCCTACATCCGCGAAATCATACCAAAGAGTGTAATCGTATACTGACGCATTGAAGAAAACATCCACCCACATAAAAGTGCTAGTGCTAAAAGAATAATTGCAAGTTTGGGCAAAAAAGTAAGCGTCTGTTCTTGAATAGAAGTTGTTGCCTGAAAAATTGCAACAATAAGACCTATAATAAGAGCTGCTCCCAAAACAGGTGCGGCGAGTTTAAACACTTGCCAAATTCCCTGTTGCATAATCGAAATAACTTCATTTAATCCCATGCGTCACCTCCCTTACGCATGACTATAAAACGCTCTGGAACAAATTAGTTGTCAACAGTCCCCATCCGTCAACAAGCACAAAGAGCATTAACTTAAATGGTGTGGACACCTGAACAGGCGGAAGCATCATCATACCCATACTCATGAGAATACTTGCCACAACCATATCAATTATAATAAATGGAATATACAGAAGAATTCCTATCTTAAACGCAACTGTCAGTTCGTGTAGAATGTAAGCAGGAATTAAAACATAAGTCGGAACATCTGCAAGTGTGTCAGGTCGATCAAGATTTGACATTGCCATAAAAGATGCAATGTATGAAGTATCGTCTGCCATCTGTCGGTACATAAAAAGACGCAGAGGTGCTTCAGCTTCTGTATATGCAGTTTGCAAAGTAATTTCATTATCTGAAAGAGGCTTAAATGAATTTTGGTAGACTTGATTAAAAGTTGGCCACATACAAAAGAGTGTCATAAAAAGAGCAATGCCATTAAGAACTGCTGTTGGTGGAACTTGCTGCAAAGAAAGTGCTCGCTTAATAAAATCAAGTACGATGGAAAATCTAAGAAAACAGGTAACTAAAAGAATAATGCTTGGTGCAAGAGTCAGCAATGCCAACATAAGCAAAAGCTGAACACTAAAAGCAACTTCATTTCCTGTTTGCGGTGCAGTCGCAGAAAAAGTTATATTAGGAAAATCTATTCCGTCAATAGTGCCAGGCATTTCTGTTGTGCCGTATGTTGTACCAGATGGAAAATTTTCATTGCCACTTGATTGAGCAAAAAGAGGAAGAGCTAAAAGTGTCAGCAGAAGAAACACAAAAATTCGTTTTTTCATTGCTGATCTCCATTCAAACGACCGCGCAGTTTATCGAGTGTTGCAGTTAGATTTGGTTTTTGCGGTTTTTCTTCACTGGTGTCTAAGGGAGCTCTACCTATCTTTGTTTTTTTAGTAAACAATTCAAGTACATCTGCAAAACTTTTGGGACGAACCGCATTGTCTGACTGGTCTGCATTAAGGTTTAATGCTTGTATAAGTTCAACATCGTCTATGGTTCCCAAAAGATTTACTGATTCTTCGGTTACGCCAACAAGGTAAGCATTTTTATCTAAGAGTGTTACAACTTGAACTGACTTTCCAGCTCCCAAAGAAATAGATGCAACTTTTCTAAGCAAAAAAGGATTTTCATCGGTGGTACCAGAAACATTTTTTTTAAGAAAGCGAGCAAGGAACAGTATTGCAATTACAATGGCTATAAGAACCAAAAGCATTCTGATATATGCACCAGCACCAATTCCACTTGTTAAGGGGGTATCAGTCGTGGTTTGTTCTATGGGATAATTTATTTCTGAATTTTGTGTAATAGGAGTCTGCTCTTCAAGAGACTGTGCAGAATCTACCGTCTGAGCAAGCACTACCTGTGATACACACAAAAGCGCAAGTAGCGCCAAAAGTATGCGAGTCTTTTTCGTATGTTCCCCCACCCATTGAAAAGCCTTACAGCGTTCCAGTTACGTGTTCGATTGCAGGAAGAATTTCTGTTACACGAACACCGAAGTTTTCGTCGATAACGACAACCTCACCCTTTGCTATAGGCTTATGGTTTACTAATATGTCAACCGGTTCACCGGCAAGTTTATCAAGCTCAATAATGGTACCTTCGCCCATACCAAGAATATCTTTGATAGTCTTTTTGGTACGACCAAGTTCTACGGTCATTTCCATGAAAACATCCATGATAAGACCGATGTTGCCCTGTTCTCCTGCATGAGCGGCACTCTGCAAACCAGGGAACTGAAGAGACTGAACATTTGGCGGAGCACCTACAGGCATTCCCATTCCCATTTGAGGCATTCCCATTTGTGGCATACCCATCTGAGGCATTCCCATAGCACCCTGCATTTGTGGCATTCCCATCTGAGGCATACCCATAGTTCCTTGCATTTGAGGCATAGCTCCACCCATTTGCATTCCACCCATAGGAGAAGCAGCACCCATTCCCATAGCAGCACCACCCATGCCCATAGAAGCACCCATTGCAGCTGGAGCAGGCTGTTCTCCACCACCTAAGGCTTTAACCATACCTTCAGCAACAGGAGCACCAACTGCCTCCCACAAGGTATAGGGATTTCCATCTACCGTTAATGGGAAAGTAAACAAAGCAAATGAGTTCTGAGGCATACGAATCATAGCTTTAGGCTGATTTACTGCTTCAGGAGGATTTGTTGCAAGACCAGGCAATTTTCCGTCTTTACTCAATTCCATAATTTCTGCACCTGAATGCTGTGAAACTACTTCGCTAATAACAGAAAGTGCCATGTCGTCAAGTTCTGCATTTTCTTCTTTGTTGACTAAACTTACTAATTTTTGTGCAAGTTCGGGAGACAAAACAAAGAGGTGGTCGCCGTTCAAAGCAGTTGAATAGTCGGCCATTACCGCAATAACCACTTCTGGAATTTTTGCAAGCATTTGATCACGACCAACCGTTTCAACAGTCGGTGCACCAAATGACACATCGCTTCCAGTCATGGTTTTGAGATTGTCTGCCAGTTTATCTTTGATGCTTGAAGCAAATTTTTCCAGTGTGGCAACATCTATATGTGCAGAAGGAGCTGCCATTGAGGAAGTACCACCGGCACTCAAACCGCCCATGTCTACGCCGGACAGCAATGCATCAATTTCTTCCTGTGAAATAGAACCTTCACTCATAATGTTTCTTCTCCTTCGCCGCTAAGCTCTTCGAATTCATCTTCGTCACTTTCTTTTATTTTTCCAATTATCTGCACTGCCATTTTTTTACCCACAACACCGGGCTGGCAGTAGAATTTCTTTCTGGTGCCTACACTCAAGGTAAGCGGATCATTTACACGGATATCGTTAAAGCGAACGACATCGCCAATGTGTAAGTTAAGAACATCGCGAATAGAAACAGGCATTGTTCCTACTTCTGCAATAATGTCCATATCAACATCTGACAGTTTTTCTTTAAGTGTACCTAAGTACTGAGTGGTTGAACTTCTTCTAATTGAACTAAACCAGAACTGGCTTGACAACTTTGAAACAATAGGTTCAATGGTGATGTAAGGAATACAAATGTTCATCATTCCCGCTTCTTCACCAATTTTAATTTCAAGCGTAACCAAAATAACCATTTCACCAGGAGCAACAATCTGTGCAAACTGAGGGTTGGTTTCAATCTGTTGTAAACGGGGGCGTAAGTCAATTACCTGAGTCCAAGCTTCACGCATGTTTGCAAGAATACGAACAATAACGCCTTCCATAACTGACTGTTCAATATCGGTAAGGTCACGGTTAACTTTTCCGCCAGTATCTCCAGAACCACCAAAGAGTCGGTCAATCATAATAAAGGTAATTTCAGGAGCAATTTCCAAAACCGCATTACCTTTAAGGGGATCCATGTTAACAACAGCAAGAGTTGTGGGAGTTGGAATAGAACGAATAAATTCTTCGTAGGTAAGCTGATCTACTGATGCAACATGAACATGAACCAAAGCACGCAACTGAGCAGAAAGGCTTGTTGTGGTAAGACGGGCAAAGGTTTCGTGCATGTTGGAAACAGTACGAATCTGTTCTTTTGAGAATTTGTCAGGACGTCGGAAGTCATAAATCTTTATACGACGAGTATCCGAGACTGGTTTAAAGTCATCGGATTCATTCTCGCCTGAAGAGATTGCTTGGAGAAGCTGGTCTATTTCGTCTTGCGACAGAACTTCATTCATTCCTCACCACCACCTGACACTTTACTGCTGAACTACATCCAGTGAAGTAAACTGTATATCTCGTATTTTTGAACTACTTAAAATATCGTCATTAATTTGATCGCGTATTTGTTGACGCAAAACATCTTCGTTAAGCGGTCCTAATTCTGCAACTGTTTTTTCAGAGAAGAAACGGCGCAAAAATGCTGTTATTTCAATTCGGCGCGATGTAATTTCTGCAGAAGCAGCTTTGTCTTCTTTTTTGTAACCAATGGCAACCTGAACAACAACACTTGCTGGAATGGGGTCACTGGTATTTGTACGAACCTGATCCAAAGAAGTGTACCAGTCATAAACTTCGCGAGTAGTAACATATTCTTCTGATACAGGAATAGTAGATTGCGGTTTGTTGTTTCTGTTCAAAATAAGTGTTGTAATAACAACAATAGTAACAATAAGAATAACTGCCGCAACAGCAATCAAAATCCACTTGAGTGCTCCTGCAATCAATCCTTTACCGCCACCTTTTTTACCTGCGCTACCGCTATCAAGATCAGCACTGAGATCTGCATCTGCATCGTCTGCCATAGTTTCCTCCAAAAACACAGAACGAGTCGTCTTAGTTTATCACTAAAAATGACCTTCGTCTAGAATAATTATGTCTACTCTACGGTTATAGGCTCTACCTTCCGCAGTATCGTTACTAAATTTAGGCCTTGTGTCAGCGTATCCTGCAATAGAAAACTGCTGTTCATCAACACCAAAGTCTGACAAATAGTGAAGAACATTTGCTGCACGAGCTGCAGAAAGTTCCCAGTTACTAGGGAAACCAGTTCTTCTGCCATCTTCGTCAAACTGAACTTCAACAGGAGTATTGTCGGTATGACCTTCAATTCTCCATCTTCTGCCCTTTAATTCATCATCGGCAAAAAATTGAGCAATACGCAGTAAAGTTTCACGAGTATCGTCTATATTTAAGTCTGCACTGCCCTGTTCAAAAAAAGTGTCGCCTGTAAGCGTAATAACAATGCCTCGCTCATCACTTGTTATTGTTATTTTGTTAGACTTAATGTCTGGGGCAAATGTAGTGGTTGCCTTTTTCATTGTGGGTCCCATAGCTCGACCTTTTTCGATTGAAGGAAGGGCACTAATGGTATTACCCAAACTTGCAAGGGCACCGGGACTAAGCGAGTTACCGCCACCTGTCGTATTGTTGTTAAGGGCTGCCATCATTGCTGCCATCTGAACCGCATCCGTTTCGGAAGGGTCATACAACATAACGAAGAAGCAAAGCATGAGCGTAATCATGTCACCATAGGTACCTTGCCACGCGGTTGACGGCTTTTCAGGTTCCTTTGCTTTCTTTCCCATCAGTTGCCGTCCTTAGTCCTTAAGTACTTCTGACTCTATAGACTTACGAGTCTTAGGATCAAGATATGTTAGTAATTTTGTTGCAAGAATACGAGGGTTGTCTCCAGCCTGAATTGAAAGAATTCCTTCAAGAACCATTTCACGACTGTTCATTTCGCGGCTATTCTGAGCAAGGAGTTTTGTAGCCATAGTACCAAACAACCAGTTAGCAAGCATTGAACCATACAGTGTAGTAATCAAAGCAACAGCCATGTTAGGACCCAGCGAGCTTTTGTCTTCCAAGTTGTTCAACATACCAATAAGACCGATAACGGTACCCATCATACCCCAACCAGGAGCATAACCTGCCCACTGGTTCATAACACCAGCCCATTCCATATGACGAGCTTCTGTCTGTACCATTTCGTTTTCAAGAATTGCACGAATTGCAGAACCGTCATGGCCGTCAACCATAAGACGCAAACCTTCTTTCATAAAGTGGTCGTCCAAATCGTCCAAGCCTTCTTCAAGAGCAAGAATACCTTCACGACGAGCCTTTTCTGAAAGAGAAACCATGTTCTGTACTATATTTTTTTCACCGTAGTCGAATGTCTTAAAACAGCGGGTTATAACACCCCAAATACCTAAAACTTTATTAAGGGGTGAAGAAACGAAAAGCGCCATGTAGGAACCGCCGATGGTAATAAACATGGACGGAATATCAACAATGTTCATAATGTTGGAGCCACCAGAAACAACTCCCAATACAACCATTGCAACGCCGCCGATAAAACCGATTATTGTTGCTATATCCATTTAGAAACTGTATCCTCCCTTTTTACCAACCCTACAGTTCTTGTTTGTAGATGCCTATGCGTCTTCGGTAGTCAACAACCTTCTGAATTATTTCTTCAGGCGTATCCTTTACGACAATTTGATTACCGGAAAGCAAAGAGATTGTAAGGTCAGGTTTTTCTTCCATACTTTCAATCTGATGGGGGTTTATCCAGTACTTTTTGCCATTCAGACGCGTTACTTCTATCATATCTTATATAATGTACCGTATTGCCCAAACCGTCAAGTACTTTACCCCATTTATTTATCGGATTTTTTCCCTTTCTTCTTAAAGCAATAATTCTTTGTTATAAAACAGATTTGTAATTGCTAAATCTGACTTTTAGCGTTACAGTTTAAAACATGAAAAGCAAGATATTGATTATTGAAGACGTACCCGAAATGGCTCAACTGGTAAGCATGTACATGAAAAATGCTGGCTTCGAATGCCTTGCCTGTGAATCTGCCGAAATTGCACTGCAAAAACTTGCCGAAGGTTGGAAGAGTGACTTAATACTTTTAGATTTAAACCTTCCTGGCATGAGCGGTCTTGATTTTCTAAAAAAGTTCCGCCAAGAATACCGAACAACAATTCCTGTTATAATTGTATCTGCACGGGACGCAGATGAAGACATTATTGCTGGTTTGGGATACGGAGCAGATGACTTTGTTACAAAACCCTTTAGCCCCAAAGTGCTTGTTGCTCGGGTTAAAGCAAAACTAGAACGATTAGCGGCAACAGAAGCTGCAAGCGAAGAAACAGTTACCTTTGGTCCCTACACTGTTTACTGCAACAGTTGCGTCTTAAAAAAGGGAACAGAAAAAATTCCTCTTTCTACAAAAGAATATGAAGTTCTCGAATTTCTTTTTAGACACGAAGGACAAGCTTTAACTCCAGACACTATTTACAGCGGAGTATGGAAATCTCAGTATGGAGATTTAACCGCCGTTGCTGTTTACATTCAGCGCTTACGAAAAAAAATAGAAGAAGATCCTGCTCATCCTAAATACATTACAACAATGTTTGGTATGGGATATAAATTCGTAAGAGAGGATAAGGCATGAGAATTCGAACTCAATTTAAACTACTCATTGCAACAATTATTATTATTCCAACTCTCTGTCTTATTTTTATTCCTCTACACTACTATTTAACTTCATCGCAGCGTTACTTAATGCAAGGCTACAAACAAATACGCAATATAGAAAATCTTGACATAAGTGACGACGACTGGAACACTTTGGAAGAACAACTTAAAAATATTCCCGACGATGTACAAGTTGCTGTTCTTTATGAAAACAAAGTACTCATTTCAACAATTGAAGAAATACCCGAAGAAAGTGAACTCAGTGTGTTTGATCTCTTTGACATAATACACTCTACCTCTCATTCTTACGACTATCAAATGCAATCTCCCTTACACCGAAACCGCATGATGTACGAAAGGCCAGACCTTAAGCCTGTAGAAAAACCGAACATAAAGCCAGACGAAAAGCCAGAAGAACTTACAGACATAAACACAGAGTCTCATTTTTTTGTTATAAGCAGAACTCCTATTCCCACAAGAGAAGCAAAACTTGAAAACTTGCGAAGTGTTTACATTCCACTTTTTCTAACACTGTCTGCTTTTGTTATATTTTGCATAGTCTACTTAATTAGACTGTCTCGCACTATTTCTTCATCAATTACTATTCTTGAACATAACACTCAACGCATTGCTCAGGGGGAACTGGACAAAAGTCTTTCGCAAAATGTAAAAAAAGGTTACAGCAACGAAATAACCTCTCTTACACAAAGCATTGAAAAAATGAGACAATCGCTCAAAGAAGATCAAGAAAAACAAAGCCGCTTTATTATGGGCATAAGTCACGACTTACGAACGCCAGTTGCCCTTATTAAAGGCTACACAGAAGCAATTTCTGATGGCGTTGTAGCTGACATAGATTCTGTAAAAAATTCACTTGATGTTATTCATACAAAAGCTGATCAGCTGGAAGGAATGATAAACACACTTATCGATTATGTAAAACTAAATGACACAGACTGGAGACAAACACTGGTTAAACAAGCACTCCTTCCTCTTCTTGAAGAATTTGCACAAGGCGCGCGTCTTACCGGAGAAGTCTACAAACGCAACATAGAAACAGATATACACATTAACGAAAACACATGTCTTACCATGGACAGAACATTAGTTATGCGGGCTTTAGAAAATTTATTCAGTAATGCCGTCCGTTATACTAAGGAAGGACAAAGCATAAGCATTAAAGCATCACAAACAGAAGAAAACATTTTTATAAGTGTTAGTGACACAGGTTGTGGCATTCAACCCAAAGATTTAGAACATGTCTGGGAACTCTTTTACCGGGGAACCAATTCACGAAGAGAACAAGGCATGGGCATTGGTCTGTCTACCGTAAAAAATATAATTGACACTCACGGATGGAACATAAGTGTTTCTTCTGAAAGCGAAAAAGGAAGCACCTTTACTATTACAATTCCGACAGAATCTTGTGTTCAGACAAAAAGGATTCAATAAGTTGTTTAATTGTTTTTAGATCGGTAACAGAAACTTTTTGCGCTTGAGGAATTCCTCTCATAAATGTAATTTGTTTTTTTGCATACTTTCTGCTGTCTAATTTTATGCGTGAACAAATTTGTGCTTTTGTTTTTAAAGACGAATCAAAAAACTCTCTATAACCAATTGCTTTCATGCCTGGAGTTTCTGCACAACAGCCTTCTTGTTTTAAACTTTCAACTTCTTGTTCAAGCCCTTGTTCAAACATAAGGTCTACTCGCTGGTTTATGCGATTGTACAAATCTTCTTTTTCTCTTTCTAAAATAAGTGTAAGAAAATCATATTCATCTCGTAACTTTTGCGGCATTTGAAACGAAGACAAAGTTTTACCGCAGGTATAATACACTTCAAGTGCACGACAGATTCTATATTCATCATTAACATGAATTCGATGAGCACTTTCGGGATCTACTTCCATAAGTTTTTTGTGCAAAGCAAGCGCACCTTCTTTTGAAAGCATGTCAAAAATCTTCTTGCGAACCTTTGGATCACTTTCTGGAGTCTGGGGAGAACCCAACAAAAAAGAACGAATATAAAAACCAGTTCCTCCCACAAGGCAAGGAATGTGTCCCCGCTCAAAAATTTCTTTACACAGTAAGTCGGCTTTTGTCATAAATTCACCAAGTCCAAACTGTTCAAAAGGAGAAACTACATTTATAAGATGATGGGGAATACCGTCCTGTTCTTCGACTGTAGGTTTTGCGGTTCCTACATCAAGACCCCGATACACAGCTTGGCTGTCGGCACTTATAACTTCTACACAACCTTTAAAACGAAAAAAACTGCCACTGCCGAAGAGAGTTCGGACGAGGGCAGTCTTTCCTGTTGCAGTTGGTGCAAACAGAACGATAACGGGTATAGAACCCTTACTGCTGTGGCTGTTCAATACGATACTGAACTTCGTTGGTAAACAGCTGACGGGCGGCAATACTTACTACCTTACCGTCATTCTCTTCTACGATAGGAGCTTTTATCATTGCAAGCTGATATGCACGACGGCTCGCTGCAACCGTTATTTCATAAATAGAACCTTTGAATTTAACCAACTGTTCAAGCGGAAAAATCATAGCAACCTCTTACATAAATGTTAAATGAGTATAGCACAAAGACCCAGTGTATGTAAAGTCTTTGCTTTTACTTTACTCACTTAGGGGAAGATGTTACAATTAAGAACATGGCAGAACGAAACTCTCGCATGAACGCAATTGTGCTCACCGTAAACAGACAGGGCGAACAAAACTATTCTGCCTGCATGCTCAGTGCTGAACTAGGCATTTTTTATGCAACTCTTTACGGAGGAGCAAAAAGTAAAAAGCAAGCCCTTGTTCAGCCTTTTAACTCTGGACTTTTATATCTCTACACCGACAACAGCCACCACTTACGAAAAATAAATGACTTCGATGTAAAGAACATGCACCCCAGTCTTCGCACTAACCTTTACAAAATGTGGGCAGCAAATCTTGCCTGTGAAATAATTCTCAAAACAAAATGTGCTGGCGACTACGAAAATGCCTTTGCCCTCCTTTCTGCTTTTTTAGACGGAATTGATGCAAGCGAAGAAACAGAAGCTCGTTTGGGAACAATTCGTTTTTTGTGGCGGTACTTAGGCCTTTTGGGAGTTCAACCAGATCCCTTACTCTGTGTCTCTTGCGCACAACCTCTTACAAGCGGAGTTTACACTAATGCTTCTGGCGGATTTATTTGCCCTGACTGCTTACCTTCAGAAAACGAAAGTCAACACTCTCCTTTTCATCTTAACCAAGAATCACTCTCTTACTTAAATGCCATAAACACAGAGCGTCCGGGTCTTGTAAGACGACTTACCCTTAGTGCAGAAAGTGCTCGGAGTATAAAAGGCTTAGTGTTTTATTTAATTGAACAAGCAGCTGGCTGTAAGTTAAAATCTTTGGAAAGTGGTATGGGTATTCTGTAAGTTTTACAGAACTTTTGAAAACTCTTTTATAATCGCAGGAAGAAGCGTTTCTATTTTTCCTTCAATACTGGCACCAGAAGCATTTTTATGTCCGCCACCACCAAACAGGGCTGCAATAGCACTGACATCGCAAGTGTTAAGAGAACGGAAACCAGCAGTACAAGAATGGTCTGATTCTTGACGCAAAAAGACAACAGCTTCTACGCCTTCTACCGCAAGCATCAACTGATACAGGGCGTCACTGTCACGACCTTCGTTTCCCAACTTATGTGTATCTTCCTGTGTTTCCCACGTAACTACCAGTTTACCGTTGCAGTGTCGTTCTGCACGAGAAAGCATAAGAGCAAGCAACTTACGCGTGTTCCAAGCTTTACCGCCAGACATATCGGTGTAAATGTCCCGTGGACTTACCCCTGCACTAACCAAACGGCTTGTTGCTTCAAAAACAGAAGCAGAATCTTCGCGCAAAAAGCGAAAAAATCCAGTGTCTGTTGCCATGCCAAAAAACAAAGTCTTTGCGTGTTCTTTTGACAGTTTACCAACCGTTGCTTCATACAACTGTTGAACAAGACATGCTGCTGCTGGAGCAGAAGAATCAATAATTACATTATTGCCAGTAACATCCGCTGTTTTATGATGATCTACAATAAAAGTATCGAGGCCTTTAAAGTCACCATCAATATCTCCCAGTCGAGACAGTTCAGAACAATCCACAATGATAAGACCACAATGGTCACGTTCAGACTGAGTCATAAAGGGAAGTTCATTTTTAAACAGAGGAGCATAGTGTTTTATTTCGGAACGTTTGAAAGGACCTGCGCTTAAAAGCACAAAAGCTTTGTTAAAATGTTCAACAATATAAGACATTCCCAGACAGCAAGAAATGCAGTCACCGTCAGGCTCTTTATGCCCAACGATAACAAAGGAGTCATGACTATTTATAAAATGTGTAAAGGAGTCAACCTGCTGCTGAGAAATTTGAATCATCGGTAACCGTCTGCTAGAATTCTATTATGAGGGTTTCTGCGTCAGTGTTAGCAACTTCGGTATAAGTTGGCAGAACGCCCCAAATAGATCCAGCTGAGTGATCCATAGAGATAGTGAGCCACACTTTGTAGAACTCATCATCTTTGTAGATAATTGTCATGTAGGGGTCAATTCCCTTAGGAAGGTTGCGGAATTCAAGCTTACGCTCTGAAGATTTTTTTGCATACCATTTTTTAGGAATGGTAACAGTACCTACTCCAACTCCACCCTTTTCATAGAGAACCACATAAGCAGTTTTATAGTCATACACTTTGTAAATGCGAACATTGCGGTAGGTGAAGTTAGAAACATTATCACCATGATCCCAAATAGGAGTAGATGTTGTTTCAGAACCATTACTCTGGCTTACTGCCGGCAACACACATACACAAGCAAGAACAAGTGCAATCAGAATCTTTTTCATAAGACCTTCCTTTATTGATAAAGTAATTCGTTACGAATATCGGCACAATCTCGTAAATTATACAGCAAAAGCTCTCTTTTGGCAATCAAAATTCTAGGGAATAAGAGCAAGCATAATTGCTTTTATAGTATGCTTACGATTTTCTGCTTCTTCCCAAACCAAGCTATTTTTTCCTTCAAAAACACCTTCGGTAACTTCTTGACCTTTTACCGCAGGAAGACAATGCAAAAAGACTGCATCTTTTCCTGTTGCACGAACCAAGTCTTCGTTAACCTGGTAAGGAGAAAGCAGTTTAACTCGCTGTTCTTTAAGAGCTTCTTCGCCCATAGAAACCCAAACATCGGTATAGAGACAGTCAGCACCCTTCACTACTGATGCATCACTTTCAATACGAATCTGAGAACCAGACTCTTTTGCAAAAGGCTTACAGATAGTAATAATATCTTCAGCAGGTTGTAATTCTTTAGGAGCAAAAAGAGAAAAATGAATTCCCAACTTTGCACAAATAAGCATAAGACTGCGTGCCATATTGTTGCGTCCGTCTCCACAAAAACAGAGCGTCAGTCCTTTAAGGTAACCAAAGTGTTCTTTAAGGGTCATAACATCGGCTAAAACTTGTGTCGGATGAAAATCATCTGTTAAGCCATTTATAACAGGAACTCCCGAATATTTTGCAAGCAGTTCTACATGTTCTTGCTTAAATCCGCGGAATTCAATAGCGCTAAACATGCGACCCAAAACACGAGCGGTATCTTCAACACTTTCTTTTCCACCCAACTGAATGTCTGCAGTAGACATAAAAACAGGATGTCCACCTTCTTCTCCAAAGGCTGTTTCAAAAGAGGAACGAGTACGAGTTGAACGCTTTTCAAAAATAAGGGCAATTGTTTTACCCAAAAAGCGCTGATGCACTTCTTTTGCGTGAGCTTCTTTTTTTACCTGAATTGCCCAGTCAAGAATCTGTTCAATTTCCTGGGGAGTCCAATCAATCCAGTTAAGCAGACTGCGTCCTTTAAACGGGCTTTCAAACGGTTCTGCGGTCATAGTGCATACCTCCAACTATAGAAAGCAAAATAACACTTTTTACACTTTTATTCAACACAAGAAAAAATACATGTGAATAGCATCTGTACATCTCAATGTAAAATATTAAATGCCAATTTAGCTGGAAAATAAAAAAAGCGCTTACTACTTAGGCAAAACTACGGTCACTCCCGGTGTAAATGCGCCACCGTCACGGCTTCAGTCGCTACGCTCCTTGCAGATGTTCCGGCGTCACTTTTCCCCCTCCGTGACCTTTCTTTTACCGCTACAACAAGCACTTTGTACGACTAAGTAGGACTGGCATTTACTTTCATTAACACAAAGCTCTTGCCATTCACCGTTTGTAATGGGACGTTTCTTTAATTTTAGAATTTACTTCTCACTGATTATCGTTGTACCTAAACTGATTTAGATTAACACTAAATAATGACACACGACAGAAAATACAAGAATTACAAGATTTTTTACAAAAAACATGAATATCCCAAAATCACCAAATAAATACAGAGAAAAAGTTCACTTTTGCCCTCATT
>ODAI014514351.1_pt1 | contig 24016 bp, 13 predicted proteins | sample 1539321 | NCBI WGS metagenome assembly ODAI01 (sample SAMN02144231, study PRJEB22623) | gut metagenome | biome: sheep rumen | host: Ovis aries | place: New Zealand | reverse complement strand
TGAATATTTTTATCGTATTGCTGTCGGGTCTGTTCATTATCTCCCTTATACATCACCAAAGAAATTCATGTTTATATTGGTTTCAATTATAGCATAGGATCTCTGCGCTGTCAATAGAAACGCCATAGTACTTCTGACCTTACATCAGAAATACTATGGCGAAACACTTCTATATCTGTACCACCCGTTACGAACGGTGCCTTTTGTTTATCAATACCCGGGTTCGGGGTAGGACATATCAAGTTCGAGGGTACCTTTATATCTGGCAGCCGCATCAAGTTTTTCTTCGTAGGACGTCAGATCATCAAATGCGGAATTGTATACATCTTCATCATAATAGTATTCGGTTAATTTGATATCGCCCTCAAACTCTGTACATTCTATAAAGGTCATATTATGGTTACCTCCGCTGCCGTTCATATCAAAAGATCTCAAGCCTTCTTTTGCTTTGATATGAAAACCATGGCACAGATCGGAGGTATCACCCGATGCTTCAGAAACTACGATAAGCCTTGGCAGTATACCCTGCATATTGCCATTGACTATATAATAATAGAATGTAAGATCTCCGTTCTCTTGCTTGTGCATGGTATAACCTGCTATATCATCACCCGTTTTGTATCCCTCAAAAAAGCTGTCATCCATATCGTCTTCGCTTATTGTGCGTATGTGTATCAGTGATTCACCGTCAAATCCGCCGTGAGATCTTCCTGTTGAAACGATGTTTTTGCCTACAAAAATAGCAAACACTATGATCAACAGTGTTGCTACTATGCTAACACATATCATAGTCACCAGTATAAATACTATGGGCGGCATCATTGGTCTGCCTTCTCTTTTGCCTGATATATTTCCCTTCGCAAGGCGTTTGTTTATCTTTCTGCGGTAATAAAACATATATATAAGCACTGTTATGCCAATCACCAAAGGTGCCGCAAATATTACTGCCAAGATCGGTGTCATGATCGTCAGCTCCTTTCTTTATATTCCCAGGAATTCCTTGAATATGTAATAGTATGTTCTTGTTACATCGACTTTGCTGCCGTCTGTAAGGGTGAGAAGATATTTCTGTGACAGGGCAGGACGTATGCTTTTTATATGGTGTACTGCCACTATCGCTGAATTGCTGACCCTTATGAATTCCTTCGGATCAAGTATCTCTTCAAGACGGCGCAAACGTTCATTGAGTTTGTATTCCGAACCTCCGCTGTATGCTATTATGTCGTGAGCAAAACTTTCGATATGAGTGATATCCTTAACATCCAGCCTGAATATATCCTCACCCTTTCTGCCTATAAGATGTTTTACACAGACATTGTTCTCTGAAAGGATAAGATCAGCAGTATCATCTATCTCTATGCCTGCTGCAGAAAGCTGTTTGTAGATCATGGAATAATTTTTTTCACTGACCAGCAATCTGATCTTCATTTCGCTCCGCCTCCCCGATTTATTGATAAGCGCTTATCTTGTACACATTATAACCGACAAGTTGCAAAAAATCAATAGCCTGTGCACAACTTACGCACAGGCAGTCATAATACGCATATACGGGATAACGGAATGAGGTAACTGTGCAGGGCAACATCGCGATACCTGTCATAATACGCATATACGGGATAACGGAATTACAGGCAGATAAGGGCACATAGAAAATTCTTGTATAAACTGTACTACGTGCTAACGTTAGCATTGTGCAAATATACAAAAAACGATTCGTTGTTTTGTCGGCATTGTTCATAACGAGGAATTTTTATCACAAATGTGTTTTGCCTCTTTACAAGCTGTCCGCAGTATGATATAATTCGTGATGCAGAAAGTTAGACAGTTCAAAAAATAAGACACCACCCACAGGTTAAGGTGGCAGGCACATGGTTTTGCCGAACGGAGGATAAACAGAGTATGAAAAAACAGATAGTACTTACAGCGGTATGCTGTGCGCTCGCCCTTGCAGGCTGCACAAAGACCGCTATGCTGAATGAGAATGAAAAGAGTGCTGCAGCTAATGATATAATACTGGCTACCGAGGCAGAGGATCTGACCACAGCAGATCAGGATTCCTCACACGAGGGTTTTGCTGAGATACCCAATGATGCCGAGGATCCATTTGACCGCGTGATAAGATCCATAGACAAGAACTTCCCCAAGGAGAAGAAGAATGTAAAAAGATACTACGGCTATCTCGGTGAGAAGCAGGTAGACGGCACCCTCTGCTATGTGTTCGCGGTATACGATGAGAAAGACGGAGAACAGCAGGCTGTTACCACAGCAGCTATAACCTCTGACAGCAGCAGAGTATACGCACTTAACGCAGAATCCGGTCAGTTCTGGCTGCTGGAACAGTTCAGCGACAGAGTTCCTGTTGATTACAGCTGGACATTTACAAAAGCCCCCGATCAGTCAGCAACTGATGAGGAATAATACAGCTATATATTTATAATAGTATACCCCCGTGAATGTGTGAGAGCTTCGCGGGGGATCTTTTTTGTATAAGTCCGGGACAAGAGATAAGGCGGCACCAAATATAACGTAAAATCGGCGCAGTTAATGGGAGATTTCGGTATTTAACACTATTGAAAAAGCTTCGGCGGTATGATATAATATTTATGTATGATTTTTTTAGGAGAGGTGTTGGTCCACATGAAGCGGGAAGACCTGCTGGACTTCAATTTTGACTGGCACGACGACAGTACCTTCAAAGAGGCGCTGAATGAATCGGGTCTGTCCGAAAAGGAAAAGATACGTCTGCGTGACGAGCGTATGCGCAGGCTTGAACTTGAGGCGCTGAAGGAAGAGTCCGGCGGATACGACGACTACTATGATGACGATACCGCGGAGGAAACTGCCGCCGAGGATGATATCCCTGCGGAGAAAAAAACTGAAAAAGCTAAAAAGAAGAACGCTGAGGACAACAGCGTTATAATTTCTATAAAGGAAGATTACCCCATACGCAAGATCGCTGTGGCACTGATGATGAGCGTATTCATAGCGATACTGCCTTACATATCCTATCTGCATTATCAGCCGCTTACAAACCTTACCGCCAAATATTTTTCGTCTGAATCGGGCAAGATAACAGACTGGTTCCTTTTCCAGAAGGAATTCTGCGTGGTGCTGGCGGCGGTGATACTGTCAGGGCTGTTCATGGTGGATGAAGTGTTCTTCGAAAAGCACTGGAAGGATATACCACTAAGAAAAAAGAGTATGCGGTTACCCGTGATACTTACGGGTGTATACGCACTTCTGCTGATAGTATCAGGCATAGCATCGGAACACAAAGAACTGGTACTGATGGGCATAGTAAAGCATTATGAAGGCTTGCTGGGCGTACTCGGGTACCTGGTGATATTCCTTATGGCGATGAACTATTTCTGCGATACCAAGTCGCTGGAGATATTCAGCTGGGCGATGATAATCACCACCCTCGCCTGTGCTATATTCGGTGAAATGGAGTATAACGGACATGCACTACAGGAAACAGACTTCATGGCGCACCTTATGGCACCGCCGGAAGAGTACAAGTATGCCACAATGCTGCGCTCGACCAGCAGTAATGTACATATAACCTTTTTCAACTCCAACTACCTCGGTTCCTTCTGCGGACTGATGTTCCCGCTGGCACTGGCACTCGGACTGGGAAGCAAAGATGTAATAAAGAAGATACTGGGTATCGCTGCAGCTGCGGGAATAGCCGTATGTGCGGTATTTTCAAACTCAACAGGCGGACTTTATTCCATAGCGGCCAGCTGTGTGATACTGTTTTTAATATATCTGGTATACTGGTGCAGAAATCTTATAAACAGACAGGCATCGCTGATAGGCTTTATAACTGCGGTGGCAGTTATCGCAGGCGGTGCGGCATTCGTATTAAATACCAATGCGGATATCCGCCAACGTGTGGATACCATAGTGAACAACGGTTCGGGACAGAAGATGACCGTGGAAGAAAGAAGACAGCGTCTGGCAAAGGATCATTATGTTCTCAAGGATATAAGGCAGGAGGGCTCAAGCCTTGTGCTGGATGACTACAGCGGCAACAGCATAACCGTTACCTACACGGCACCGGAGGGCGGCAACAATGAACTAAAGTATTATGATACCAAGGGCAGCGAGCTTGAAATGAGCACTGACAAAGATAGGTACGAAAAAGCCAAGGACAAAAGATACAGGAACTGCAAATTCAAATGGCTTGAAAAGACCAAAAAGCTGACCATAAATCTGGGATACGATAAGAACCTGATATTCGCCTATGAGGACGATAAGTTCAAGCCGTTCGTACACGGTATGTATACCCAGGATAAGATCAACAGCTACAAGGGTCCCGAATTTTTCAAGAAGGATCTCCGCGCTGTATCGGGACGTTACTTTATATGGGGAACTACTATATCAATGCTGGATGAATGCCTGTTCATCGGCAAGGGCAGCGGCAATTTCGTGACAGTGTTCCCGCAGTATGACTACGTAAGCCTCCTGGAAGTATACGATACCCCTGCCATGGTGGTGAACAAACCCCACAACTGGTATCTGGGCGTGGCTATGGATTCGGGAGTGGTATCTCTGATGGTACTGCTGACAATGCTTGGAGCATTCCTGGTGACAGGCATAAGGAACGTACTGATACACCCTGTAAACGACAGCCTGAAGCATCTGAGGGTAGGCGTGCTGGTATCGGTAATGGGATTCATGCTGGTGGGCATAGTAAACGACAGCTATGTATGCGTGAGCCCCGTGTTCTGGTTCATATTCGGTGTGGGCTGGTATGCGGTATCCTGCAACAAGGTAATAAAGACAAACTGATAATTTAAAAGCACTCCTGCGGGGGTGCTTTTTAAATAGTGCGTAAATTGGACGCGAAAAGCACATCGGCAGATCAACAAATCACACACCTCTCTATGGGCATTTAGGCGAAAACGTTTGCAATATAGTGAAAACCCTTGTGAAAAGTGCCGTAATGGATCAGAAATAATACAAAATGAGCTGAAATCTATAGTTAAAATATGTAGCATTTGTGAAAGGTGCCAAAACTGAAAAAACTTCAAAAAAATCTTCAAAAACCTATTGACAAATCCGGGATCATGAGTTATAATATAGACACAGTAAGGGAAACGAAACAACATGAAGCTTCAAACGATCGATCGATGCTAAAGTTCGTTACCCCGAATAATTAATTTCGGCAGTATCCGCGATTCGCGGTACTAAAATATTTAACATTTATTATGGAGGGATTTTCAAATGAAAAATTCAAACAAAAAGGGCTTCACTCTGGTTGAGCTGGTAGTAGTTATTGCGATCATCGGCGTGCTCGCAGCAATCCTCGTACCTAGCATGATGGGTTATGTTAAGAAGTCCAGACTGAAGACCGCTAACGGCAACGCTAAGACTGCTTACAACGCAGTTGCTGAGTATGCAGCTGATCAGGAAACTCAGGGTACTCCTGTAGACTGGTCTACAGCTGGTGGTACTTTTGATGCAAAAACAGATAATACTGGTATTCAGCACGAAATCTATAAGGCACTTGCTTCCAACGGTAATGAGGCTGGTATAGCTTTTGTAGGCGATGAGACTATTAACGGTGAAGATACATTCTTCGTTCAGTGGCACAAGACTTCTACTGATGATGTATTCGGTCAGTATCCTGAGGCTATGAAGGATGTTGATTCTGCTGAAAATTCTACATTCGGCGTTTATGTATCAGGTGGTAAGAAGGCTAACTAATCTTTAGAAGATTATATTAAACAACAAATAATGATCAGCGGTCTTTATGACCGCTGATTTTTTTGCGTTATTTTACATATATTTAGACATGGATTTTTAAGTAATTTATACATTGACAAACGAAAACGATTATAGTATAATTATCTCAATAAGTTGGGTGTATGCCCGCATTTGGGGCGCGGGTATTCTATGTCTTTTTAATTATACGGAGGGAAAACTATGGACAAAAACAAGAAAGGCTTTACGCTGGTAGAGCTGATCGTTGTACTGACCATCATTGGCATACTTGCAGCTATACTGGTACCGGCTCTTATGGGATATGTCAGAAAGTCAAGACTAAAATCTTCAAATGCAAGCGCAAAGGTGGCTTACAATGTGCTGACAGGAACTATCGGTAAATATCTGTGTGAAGGCAAGGAAAACGAAGCCGATTTTGTAGGCATGGAAATAAACTGCCGCGGCGGAGAACCTCAGCCTAAAACCGAGTTCACCCAGATGATATACGATTCTCTTGCACAAAACGGCGAGGGGTCGGGCATAATGTACATAGGCGAATTTGTAAACAGCGGTTCACGTGACGGAAAAGATAAATCCTACTTTGTACACTGGATAGTGGCAGAGGGCGATGAGATGGTTGGTCAGTACCCCGACCCTGCTTATGAGGTCGAGGATACTCCCGTTTACAAGACTTTCAGACCCGCAGAATAAATCAATGTCAGATAAAGACCGTCCTTTCAGGGCGGTCATTTTTTGCAGGTGATCAAAGTTCAGCATATCAGTCGGAAATTGGCTAACAGACAAAAAAAATTCAGATAATCTGATAAAGTTTTTAGCGCATATTATCGAAAAACTATTGACTTTTAAGGGAAAAAGTTATATAATGTATAAGTGAATGTGCATACTCAGCATAGTAAATTTTGTTAGGAGGACTTTTAGTGCGAAAGATCACAAAACCAGTCTTTTTCATCGTGCTGCTGCTCATTCTCGGGTTTGCTTATCTGACTTACGCCGGTATACATCATTATTACGGCGATATCAGACGCAGCTACATCAAGGGCGTTGATGAGATCCGCTGGGGTATAGATATCCAGGGCGGCGTTAATGCTACATTTGAGCCTGAGATCAATAATGAGGATGCGGAACTGACCGACGCCGAATCAGACGCTCATCTGACCGACGATGACACAGACGCAGACAAAGAAAAAGACACTAAAATAACCAATGATGACATGGATGCAGCTAAGGCTGTTATCGAACAAAGACTTGTCAGCCTGAACATCACTGACAGTGAAGTGTACGCTGATTACACCAAGCACCGTATAATGGTATCGTTCCCATGGCAGTCGGGTGAAGATAACTTCGACCCTGCCGAAGCTATTTCAGAGCTTGGCGATACTGCTCAGCTGATATTCGCAAAGGGTACAGATCAGCCTACAGGTGTTGATGATCCCAACGTTGTTCTCACAGGTAATGACGTTGAAAAGGCTGAGGCACAGCCATATCAGAACAAGGACACAGGTGAGAATTCCTGGGTCGTTGCTCTCAAACTCAGCAAAAGCGGTCAGCAGGCATTTGCCGATGCTACCACTGAACTTGCAGGCAACGGTCAGATATCTATCTGGATGGATGATACTTCCATATCTGCCCCCAATGTAAATGAACCTATTCTCGATGGTGAATGTACTATCACGGGTAACTTCACCTATGAATCTGCAAAGAGCCTTGCTGATAAGATCAACGCCGGTGCTCTCCCCTTCAACCTGAGATCTACAAGCACGAACATCATATCCGCCAGCCTTGGTGAAGGTGCTAAGCGTGCCATGACGATCGCAGGTATCATCGCTTTCATACTTATAGCTATCTACATGATGATCGTATATAAGCTGCCCGGATTTGTAGCTTCCATCGCTCTGCTGGGTCAGGCTGCAGGTTCACTTGCCTGCATAAGCGGATTCTTCGGAAATATCGACAGCTTCACGCTGACAATACCCGGCATCGCAGGTATCATACTTGCTATAGGTATGGGCGTTGACGCTAACGTTATCGTTTCTGAGCGTATCAAGGAAGAACTCAACAACGGCAAGACCCTCAACGGCGCTATCGAGCTTGGTTACAAGCGTGCCTGGGCTGCTGTATTCGACGGAAATATAACTGTTGTATTCGTTGCAGTAATACTTATGGGTGCTTTCGGTCCTACTGACAGCGTATTCGGCACACTGCTGAAACCTCTGTTCATGGCATTCGGTGCGTCTACTGCGGGTACTATCTACTCGCTGGGCTACACCCTGCTGGTAGGTATAATACTGAACTTCTTCTTCGGTATTTTCTGTTCAAGACTGATGCTTTCTTCGCTTTCCAAGTTCAAGGCATTAAAGAAGCGCAAGCTGTACGGAGGTGTTGAGAAGAATGACTAATGAAAAGAAAAATCTTGACGTTGTAGGACACCGCAAGGTATTCTACTGTATCTCCTGCGGACTTATAGCACTGTTCATCGTACTGACTTTCGTACTGGGACTGAACGTGGACATCATGTTCAAGGGCGGTACTATCATGACTTACAGCTACACAGGCGACATAAGCACTGATGATGTTCAGGATGTCGTAACTGAGGTACTGGATCAGAAATCTACCGTTACCAAGGGTGAAAACGCTGCTACAAAGCAGACTACTGTTAAGATACAGCTGTCCTCCACAGGCGGCATAAATGAAGTTAAGCAGAACGAACTCCAGAGTGCTCTGGAAGAAAAGTTCGCTGATAACGAACTGGCACTGTTTGAATCCAGTGACGTTAACGCTTCAAACGGTATGGACTTCTTCCTGAAGTGTCTGGTGGCTGTTATCTTCGCCGCTATCGTTACCATTATCTACATTGGTTTCCGTTTCAGAAAGATCGGCGGTATATCCGCAGGTATATTCTCGGTTGTAGCACTGCTGCACGACCTTTGCATGGTTTACGGCTGCTTCGTTATCTGCAGATTCGATATCAATGCAAACTTCATGGCAGTACTGCTGACAATACTTGGTTACTCAATTAATGCGACTATCATTATCTACGACCGTATCCGTGAGAATCAGAACCTCAAGGGCAGCAAGCTTGAACTTGAAGAACTGGTAAACCTTTCTGTAACACAGACTCTGGGACGTTCGATACACACCACTGTAACAACTGTTATGGCTATGTCCGTTGTATGCATTGTATGCACTTTATACGGTGTAAGCTCAATAATCAGTTTCGCATTCCCTCTGATAATCGGTATGCTGGCAGGTGTGTACTCCTCTAACTGCATCGCACCTACACTGTGGGTACTGTGGAGAAGACACGCTGAAAAGAGCCCTAAGAACAAGTCAAAAGGTTCTACAAAGAAATCAGGCAGAAGATAAGTTTGAATAGTGAAAAGCCATAGCAGGAATGCTATGGCTTTTTTATTGACATAAAACCGCCTGTATGCTATAATTTTTCTAACAGGACACATCTGTCAGACACGGGAAAAGCGGCAGTTCTCACTCTATGTCGTGGTATTTTGGCAGATGATATGCTATCATATATTACAGAAAGGAGGTCACTATGGATCAGGTTAAGATCGGGGCATTCCTTAAACAGTTGAGGAATGAGAAAGGACTATCTCAGGAGAAGCTTGCCGAGGTCTTCGGTGTTTCATCGAGGTCTGTTTCAAGATGGGAAAACGGCAGGACTATGCCGGACATCAGCATTATTATCGAACTGGCTGACTATTACGGCATCGACATCCGTGAACTGCTGAACGGAGAAAGGAAGAGTGAGGACATGAACAAGGATGTGAAAGAAACGCTCATCATGGTGGCTGACTATACTGATAAGCAAAAAAAGAGAGCTATCGCCAGGGCTATGCTGTTTTTCGGTTCGGAGATGCTTTGCTGCGGGTACACCATAGCCATAATCATAATGATCACCCGCGGCATAAGGCTGAGCGCGGTGTTTGTTGCGGTGCCTTTATTACTGACGGCTGTACAAGCATTTATGCTTGTGATGAATGCAAAAGATCATGTGCGCAGTATTCAAAAAGTGGATAGGGATAAAAGGTGATGAGAAAATATACGGCATATAACAAAACGAGATACAGAGTTTGTCTGTATCTCGTTTTTTGTTATCAGTTTATAACGGTTGGTTCCAGCCTTGCATTAGTGTAGATCAGATGGTCTGTAGCATAAGATGATTTTGTATAGATGGTGCTTCCCAGGCTGCCGCAGGTCACGGCGGTAAGCTGCACCTTATAGTTTGAATACATAAAACCGTCTGAATTAAATGAAGCATCACCTGTAAGAACATCATAGCTTATCGGGAACAGATACATTCCTTCTGCCTGAGTAAGGAGCTGATCCTTTCTGACCCACAACCTCAGTTTATTCGGATCTGTAGTATCGACTTTTACAGTATCACCGGTCTGTTCTGCGTCTGTTTTATTCTGATCGTACAGAGTATTAGTGCCGATACCGTCAATTCTGATATTTTTGAGATAGTCTGTTACAGCTATTGGAGCGGTATAGTTATCCCACTTACCAAACAACTCCATATCAAGTTCTATATACTCATATGAACCTTTGAGATTTCTGGTATCGTATAACGCGTTCGTATCAACAAACGATAGTGCATTTCCAAGCTCGGATGCATTCTTACCGAGATAACTGTAAGGACCAGCCATTTCATCCTTTGTTTCAACTACCATATAATCCAGCGTCGCCTTAGTATCTTCATCCGTATAATACCGTATCCCGGCAGGATCTCCGTTTGTATCATAGTTATCCTCTTTGTGTACAGATGTCGCACTGTAAGCAGCGCTTTCCAAAGATGACGAAATGTTGGAATATCCTATGACTTTAGTTCCGATATTATCGTTAATGCCCTCATCTTTTTTCGGGAACTGGTAGCTGAGATCAGAAGCAGAATAAGCAAGGTCATACTTTACACGCAGCGTAACTGCATTCTGATTGTCTGAATCAGAAAGATACCTTATAAGGTTAACGTTATTGCGAAGTTCGATCTGGCTGTCTTTATCAGGATCATACAGATATTCCGGACTGGTTATCTTATTGCTGTTGCTTTCAATGAAATCAGCAGCGTTTACCTTGCCAGCCATTATATAGTAAGCTTTATCACGGTCGCCTATATGGAGTCCTGCCTCGGGAACGATACCGATCTCAGAATCCTTGCCGATATCTTCAAGCATATCATAGGTCTGTACGAATGTCTGATAGATAGATGATGTATTAAGATTGTTGCCCATATTTTCGCCGATACCATTGTCTCCAGCATTTTTGGTAAGACCGATATTAGCTGTCATAGTTACGGTAAGGAAATTGTTATCTGCACCCATAAGCTGAACGCCGTGTTTTCTTGGTTCTACCTCAAGTACAAGGTTATTATCATAAAGATCGCCTATGAACAAGTGTACTACCTGGCTTCGGTTCTGTATTTTATTCGGTCGCCAGGTACTATCATTATCAGGCTTTGCAAAGCTTTCCTTAGACGATATCTCATAGTGATAGATATTGGTATCAGTATTGCTTTTGGGAGTAAATATACTTAGATAATAACGCTCCTCTTTTGTAGAGGTAACACTAGTAACAGAATACTTATCACTATCCTGCGGTATCTCATCATCACTTACATAAGTGTAGTACTTACCATCCGCACCTCTGACAGTAGCCGGATATACTACGTTTCCGATAGTACGGCTTTGCGAAGCACCGTTATCATCTGTAAGCAGAAGGTGTCCGTTTTCATCGCTGTCTACCGTTACAGTCATAAGGTCATTAAACGTAACAGGGGTATAATGCTCTGTCCTTTCCTTGTCAGATGTAAAATCTGCAAGATCAAGTGATGTACCGCTTGGCGGAGTATCAAGATAATATCTCTTATCTCCGTTAGCAACATCTATTAGCACCAGTTTCGTTCCCGATGGCCATGTATGTGTCTGGTTGGTCAGGATAAGGCTCTTTGAGTAATTTGTAAGAACACTGTCACCGCTGTTTATGGAAGCTATCCACTCATCTGGCGTTCTTGTATACTGATACTCAAATTTCAGCGTAACAGGATTTCCGAGATTCTCGAAAAGGGTATTGCCATAGTTTTTATACGCTGAGTTATAGTAATCGGTATTAGAAGCAAGCGAAGCTGTAAAATTAAATTGCAGCAGTTTTTTTACGTAAACGGGTACATAAAGATGATATGCAACTTTAGTACTGTCATTCGGATCTAAGAATCTTATATCCATAAGTGTGAACTGCGGTACTGCACCTGTATCAACAGTATCGGCTTTCATTCTGAAATAATTATTGCTGCCATAGGTGTACTTTTTCAGACAGCCACTTGATGTATCGGTGTCTACCATGAAAGAAGAACCGGTCCATACACACTTGTGCAAACCGACCTCATATACACCTGTCTGATCAGTTTCAAAATAATATCTCGTATTTGTCAGCATACGCAGATAATCGTCTATCATTTGAGTAATGGTCGTGTAATCAGTGTCATCAACAACAAGCAGTGGAAAGTTCGGCAGACCGGAATAGTTGTTGTACTCTTTAGCAGATGTTGAAATATGGTCTGCAACCATTTTTTTCTGATCATCTGTAAGAGGTAAAGCATAAGTGTAGCTTTTATTCTTTTCAGCTGTAATATCATCTATTATATGCTTATATGTTGAGGTATCGAAAAATGCTGAGCTTACGCCGTCACCTGCGAGAAATTGTGAAGCAGATATGTTGAACTTGGGACTGGTAGTAACGTATGGTGGGAGATTGTCGGAGTCTTCAAAGATATTTTCTTTATAGACTCTACGGATATTAATGACTTCATACGAGGTATCACCGGTATCAAATCCGCCGCTGCTTATAATGCTGTTAAAGTCTTCAAGCTGTTCTGCAGTGGCATCGACAGCAGATGATGACGATGCAGGCAGCGTAATGGTTGAAGTTCCGTCAAAATCCAAACCGCTGTTGTATGTCCATTTCTGAAGTTTTTCTTGTAAGGAATCAGCGAAATTCATTTTGATTCTTGAATTATCTGCATTATTATTATCAGAATAATAACGAATGCCACCGCCGCTGCCAGAATGCTGTAACCAATTGTTATTATTATATCTTTTTAAATAAAAAGATTCACCTGCAACTGCATTATATACATCAAAAATATCAGCTTCAGAACTTGTTCCGAGTTTAATTCCTGCGCCGGTATTAAGGCAGATATAAGCCTTATCTCCATTATTTAAGGTATATATTTTAAAATATCCATGACCTGTTACCGACGAAGATACGGTATAAGGTTCAAAATACCATATTCCTGCTGCCCCTGACGAAGTTTCTTCTATAATATATTTATCACCTTTTACAGGATTTTTTGTATGATTGGAAAAATACGTATTTCCACTACCATTGCCATAGTATAAAATAAAACCACTTGATGCCCTGCTTCCAGTAAGATCAGCAATAGAAGTAACTGATTCTGAGCCTGTGGGGGGAATATATCTGTATCTTGTTCCCGAAGAAGATACTGTCTGTTGTTCTCCTTCCACTAATCCGGTTACAGCTTGGCTGTCTTCTTCACTGATCTGTGTTTCGGTAACTTTTTTCACTGTGAGATTTCCACCGCTGTCGCGTTTTGCGATTATTTCATAATCTGTGGTTATCTGCTTTGCGCCTACAGGTATTCTCTCAACAGGATTGTTACCACCGGTGGTGACATTTGAGAATTTATCATTTGGATTCGTTATTGCCTTACCGTCATAGTCTGCAAAAACAATATAGCCACCTTCGCCGTAGATATTGCCAGCATAGTAACAATTGCCGATAACATCTTTCTCCATATCTGCATCATTGCCTTGTCTTGAAAGACCTGCGATCTTGATAATGGGGGTGTTATCGCTGTTTGTTCGCGAAGCACTACCATAAGTTGTCATTGCCAACTTATTTTTTACAATATTTCCACAAATATGACCGGCACAAGTGATCGAACCATTTGGGGTTATCGGTGATAATGTGACATTATTCAACAGAACATTATATCCTATAAGCGGATTGATGATCTCACCGGCAAGGCCGCCTGCTGTATTATCAGACTTAATTGTACAGCCTCTGACCTCAACATTTTTTGCAATCAATGGTGCCTTTCCATAAGAACCTCTGAATCCAATAATTCCACCGGCACCGGAAGCTCCTGAGATATTATAGTTTTCAACAAGACAGCGGTCAAACGTAAATGATTGACTTCCATCATTTACACTTTCTCGGGGATCGGAGCTGGCAATCAGACCTCCTGCATAATCCTCAGTGCTTTCGATCTTAGAACCCAATGGACTGTACAGGTTTACATTTACAGCTCTTGCAGGTGTATAAGTTGTCGGGAAAGCCACCAGACCGCCGGCAGCAAATTTCGATGTAACAGACAGATTATAGAAGTCACAGTTTTCTATGCTTATTCCCTTACACTTATTCATGATCCCAACAACACCAGCGGTGAAAATATTGGCATTTTCGCACTTAACAGTCTGTTCTTTATCTTTCGTTCCTATTACTATGTTTTTGAAGAAGTTAGAGGGCGATTTTTCCAAATTTGTATCAGCCGCTTTCGTACCTACTCTCATCATGCCAATAAAGCCGCCTACACCATAATCGTAGTAATTTCCATTTCCTCTGTTTGTAGATTCACACACCACTTCGGTAAGATTAAAAGTGTGCCCATTCATATTCACTTCTGCAAACCCCTGGTTAATTTTTCCAATCAATCCACCTGTGCTTGTCCTGCCTTTTACCCTTATCTCGGCAGAATTATACTTAGTCATATCTTCTTTTAATTCTTCATTTAAAACACTTACATCATAGGAAAATTTCTTTGTTGTAACACCATCATTGGATGCGGTCACAATAAATCCTATCATACCTCCCGTATTATTTACTCCAAATACATCAACATTATTGATTACAACATTACTTATGGTTACATTATTTGGAGATGTACCTATTAACATACCGGAAGAAAGGTACTTATTATTTTGGCAATCAGTTGCAGATTTATCTGTTATAAAAGTACCATTGCTATAGTTTATCAGATCATTCTTTACGCTTCCTGTTAAGGTTAGATCACTAATACTGCAATCCTGCGCCAATATGTTTATAAGACCAAGACCATTTGCTAGTGCTTCGTTCGGGCGGTAACCTGACCCACCTGAATAATAATCTATAGTATCATAATAGTAATAGTATGTCCCCTGCTCTATAGTCGCACCATTACCATCAAAATTAGAGATCTTCATTCGATAGGCATCGTTGTTCTGAAAAATATTTCCGATACCCTTGTAACCATCGGGGAGAACATATCGTGTATTTTCGCTAAGTGTTATTGTGGTAGTGTATGCACCGCTGATATCCTGCGTTCCGCTTGCATAATTGTGCATTAGCCAGCCTTTATTGTTTGTGCTGTCTGTGTGAGCAGTTGCATAGTCACCGGTATTTTCGGCATCAGCACCGACCTCATCGTATTCTGCCCAGCGTGAGATCTGGTAGTCATTATTATAGCCGAGAGAACCATTTGACATACCGCTGTTTACTAGCAAAGACATAATGAAGAAAGCCTGACCGTTTGGTACGGTTATAGCTGTGCTTGCATTATTAAGTTTTTCTACGCTTGCGCTGATATCTGTTATAGAGTAGTGCTTGTTATTATTTTTCATGGTAACGGCGCCGTTCTCGTTCGTAAGAGTCTGCTCTGTCTCGCCGCCGGTGAGCTTACGAGTACCTGTTTCATAGGGTCTGTAGGCGTTGCTCTCTGTTACGGCAAAACCATTAATAACCCTACCGATGATAGGATTTATATACAAATACTGCTTATCGTTTTCAGCTACATGGCTGTTTACAGCACTTGTCAAGCCCTGGATATCAGTTGCACTCAAGGTGTCCATACCACGGAAATAAACGCCGCCACGTTCGATCACACCAACGTATCCGCCGACGGGGATAAGCTGTGCCTTGTTGCCATTCAATTCGATAGTTGTATTTTTGAAAACTACAGAAACTGTATCAATAATGTTATCGCCGCCAATAACCTGACCTATGACTGCACCGTATGCATTAGCAGACGGAAATGCCAATGCATCTGGTTGGTTGATAGATATTGCTTCGCCTGTATTTACTATGATATTTACATTTTTAACAACAGAGCCATTGCTGTAATTTATAAGCGGTGCGCTTGACTTATTGGTAATGTTATAGCCATTACCCACTATAACGCCACGGAAAAAATACTTGCCAGTTATATTGGTATCATCTACAGAACTGCCTAAGCCAACAAAGCCAGCTGCTATTTCAATATCAGCATTGAGTGAATAATATGCGTGTGCAAGATACCTTCTGACTGTATCTTTTTCAAATCCCGTTCCGGAATATGTGGTTGTTTCACCTGTAGTGGTAAACTGTCTGAATTTTGAAGCAGAATCATCCCACTTATATGCTGCATGACCATAGCTGTCCCAATCAGCAGCAAGAAGCTCATTAGCAGTATATTCTAAGTTTGAAGACTTTAAAGGCAGAATGATCTCACCTTTTGTGTCGCCATTTATAATACCTGCAACTGTTTCAAGATCGCCATTAGCCAGAACATAGGGATCATTGTAAGTTCCACAGCCAGAGAGAGCCGTTGCACCATGATTAACTTTGAGCTGATGAGTTTTATTGGTTTTGTTGTATGGGGTAGCAACATAGGGCAGAAATCCGTTAAAATCGGGATAAGTGCCTGTATCATCACTGCCGTCTATGGGGTTGGTATACTTTCCGCCCTCAATATATATGCGTTCTTTTCCGGGGTATTCAGTGTTAGTATCGGTATCCTTGTATCCTACTTCTGTACCATAAGTAACACCGAGATAAGTTCTGCTGCCGCCGTCTTCGCTGTAGTGATGTCCGTTATTCCAGTCCTCGCTAAGCTTATAATCATACTTACCGTTAGAACCTGAGTCATACTGGAATTTATTCATCAGCGTAGCCTTTGTGAAGATAGTACGCTGTGTACCGTATGCTGAATCGAGTTCGGTATTGAAGCCATTGGTATCATCTACAGCACTTGTTCTTCCGTCCAGCCTGATCGCCTCGAATTCAGCATTAAGACCTGTTGCTGATGTATCTAAGCCCACGTTGCCTATAAGACTGCTCGCTGCCTTAGGATATCCATCTACAATCAGTCCGGGATATGAAGCTGCTGTCATAGATTTGTAAGTATCTTTAGTGCTGACGTTCTTCACATTAAGGTTTGTATGACTACCGATATTATTGATGATAAGCGGAGCATAGTCATTTGAAGAAATATCATGGATATACGCACCGTCTAAAGTCAATCCATTGATCGTAATTGTTGCTTTGTTAGTTGCTGAACTGCCCTTTGCAGTACCGCAGATAAGGAGCCCCGAACCGCTGCTCATTTTTGCGACATTACCCTGCAAGGTAACGTTATTAACAGTAAGGATCTTATTGCCTGTAATTTCAAAGAACAGACCATTGTGCAACATATAATGCTGAGTAGCGGCTGAACCCTGAGTGAGAGATGACCACACATTTGCACTTTCTGCCTCACATATCTCAAACTCCTTATTATAAAGCTTGAATGTACCGCTGATAGAAGCAGAGCTGTCAAGAGTGACAGGATACCAGCTGTAACCCTTCATATCATACGTTCCGTTCGGTATCGTATTGTTACTAAATGAAGGATCTGCAAAACAGCCTGTCAGGTTCTTGCAGGCATACTTGCGTACACCCCATGCCATAAGCTTTTCAGCATCGGACGAGAGTGTCTTTCCGTTATCAATATTTTGGAGATTGTAATAATATCTTGCATTGGGATTCGGAGTTCTGCCTTCTGTGGTCTGTGCAGAGTAGCTCAGACTATCCTGAGCATTAGTCTCCATTTTCAGACCTGATGTAGGAATCGAAATGATTCCATTACCGTTTCTCATTATGCTGTTATGAGAGGATGCAGTATAAGCACAGAGTTCATCAAATACGTATGCGGATCTTGATGATGGAAGACTATTTGACGCACCCCATGACAGAGTATATGCACCGGCAGACAGGATCTCCAGATAGATCGCAGAATCGGAAGCATTGGAGTAATATTGATCATTAGTAAAGGATATACCCTTATTGACTATCACACCGAGAGATTGTGTATTCGGAGCGATTATATTTACGCCTGTCATATCGAGCGAGGTAACTTTCCAGTGCCCTGTTGCACGGTATACAAGACCTGCCGTATATCCGGAGCCTGTCATTTTAACATGAGGAACACCTGACAGTGAAACTGATCTGACATCAACATTTGTGTTGAGCCATGAATATCCAAGCAGACCTCCCTGAGTGCTGTTATTGACTTTTCCCTCTATCTTCAGACCTGAGATATCAATTTCGTCAAGGATCAGATCTCTTACATCACCTGATGATCCATAACCGTTTATCTCTGCTATAAGACCGCCAAGGCGCTGGGTCTTTGAAGCGGTATTGCTGACCTCGCCTTTGAGGGTGACTGTTGTAAATTCCCATTCAAGTTCATCATTGGACGCATGAGCTATGAGCCCGATAACACCGCCGAAGCAGGATTCTCCTGCACTATTCGCACCTGTGAGTTTACCGTCAAAAGTACTTGATGATATATTTATATCTCCTATTTTGCCTGTGCAGTAACCGACGAATCTGCCTGCATAGACCTTTCCGCTGCCGTCAACAGTCATTACCAGGGTACTTTCGGTTTCAGCGCTTGACGCACCTAATGTACCCTTTGCCTGTGCAGCGGCAGTACCGATGAACATATTGTCTTTCTTAGCTGATACATCAGCTTTGCCGTCAAATTTAACATTTTCAAATTTCGCATTATCGGCAATACCAACAAGACCATTATAGGAATGGCGATAGATCTTTCCTCTGCCTTCTTTATCGTGAGATGTGATACCGTTACCGTAGGGTTCACCTATTGCCAATGTGACCGTATGATCACCTGCAGATATCGTTCCGCTGTATACACACTTCTCCCCTTCCGTACCGATATCGTTATCTCTTGTAAGACCTGTTATGCCTGTGCCGCTAAGATCAATATCATTGGTTATGGTGATATCGGCGCTGCTGATATCAGTGTGTGAAGATGCGAATTTCAGAAATGCTGTTGGTTCAAACTGCATATCCAGAGCACTGATAACAAGATCAGCCTTGCTGCCGATAGTGGTATAAGAAACTGATGGCTCAGCTAGTGTAACTGTATGGGCTGTTTCATCAACAGTGAGCACGGATGGATATCTGAGTACCTCACCCCAGGCACCGATATCATCAACATTTACACTGTCGCTGAATCTGGTAAGGCTCCAGTTGCCGGTTCCGAAAATCAGTGCATTATTACGGTAGCCCACAAGCTGACCGACATATATAGATTCATTGACAGTATCATTTATGACAGGTTCAGCCGATTTTGCGCCTGATATATCCGTAGAACCGCTCATACGGAGGACACCATTCTCGGTACGTCCGATCATAGCGCCGCCCTTGAATGTACCGTCAACGGCTATAGTTATATTGTTCGCGTCAACAAAAGCATTGTCAGCAGAAGCAACAAGACCTCCAAATGTCAGGGCACCTGCATTATAAGCTTTATTGACCGTAAATCCGTCAAACTTAACATAGCTTGGAGCACTGCTGTCTATAATACCTATACCGCCGCCGTAATAAACAGAGGCAGCCTGCTTATGAGTTTCTACTGTAACAGCACCTATCTCAAGAGCATGAGTTACCGCATCGGACTTATACTTACCTATAAGTCCTCCATAGGAACCTGCACTGCCCGAGTAATGTTCTGATTTTACAGTGCCTGTTCCGCTGACGGAAACATTATTGGTACTTTCAAGCACACCGAAAAGACCTCCGTTATGACCGTTACCGTTCACCTGACAGTTGATCGAAAGATCTGAGGTATCAAAAGCATTGGCTGCTGTCAGATCAGCATTAGGCATAAAATATCCGTACACACCGCCTGCGCCGCTTGTTCCTTCGATATACTGACCGACAGTATAAGGAGAGGTGCCAAGTATAACAGTACCGAAGTTACTTCCGACAATTCCACCTGCGTATCCGTTTTCTGTTTTTATTAGTGCAGAAGTTCCCTGCACATTTACACCTGTATAGTCAAATACGGCTCCGTTTTCGATAGTGCCTACGAATCCGCCAACATTGCCTTCTGTGGTGGTGATATCTGCTATGCCTCTGTTAGATGACAAAGTGAAGGAAAGCTGCGATCCGCTTTTCATAGTACCGCAGGCAAAGCCAAGTGAGCCTGAGCCGACTATGACTGCAGGTGCAGTATCTGTATCCAGAGTATCCATAGCTATATCAACAGCTGCAGAAGCATTTGTATCCATAGTACCGATGATGCCTCCGAATTCAGCAAGATCGTAGCTGCGTTCACCTGCATCATCACTTGGCTTGGTCAAGTTTATCTTCCAGCTTGCACCGCCATTTCTATTGATAACATTAGCTGCCAGTATAGGTGTATCATGAGCAATATCAGTACGTTCTCCGTCATACTCTCTTGATATATTGATATAGTTCCCGCCGTTGAGCTCAACATCATCATAAACATAGTTGAATAAAGGTGCATCGAGGTTCAAAGTAACGCTTGAATTGGTCTCAAGTGTTACCGAGCCTCCGAAGGGATATTTAGACGTACCAAGCCCCTTGAAACCCGCCTGGAACCATGTTGTATCACCTGTGGAACCCAGTATCGTAAGCACATCATTCTGATGATATTTATGATACTTTGCACAGTTTTCAGAATACGCAACAAAATCTTCTATTTTGACGGATATATTATTTGTATCTTCAGGCACATGAGAAAACCTGGGGTCATCATCCTCGGTTGTTTCAGTATCTGCAGATGCTGAAAAATACCGTGATCTGACACCATCCGGCTTATCATTTATCTCATATATCGGCAAGGCGCCAAACATCATCACCGCGGCAGTAAGACCGCTTATGATCCTTTTTGATGCTTTGCTATGTAAAAAATCATATAATCTTTTTTTCATGTGCATCATGCTCCCTGAAAGTTCAGAATCGGAAAAACGGTTATCAGTCACCGTTATTCTCATCCGGCAAAGTTATGGTCAGCCAGTTTCTGAGGGCTTCCCACGATGCCGGTTCTTCTGCTCCTGTTTTATAAAGTTGTATGTCGTAACGATTTCTGTGTTCAGTAGCTGAACTGCCTGTATCGGCATTGATAGTGATAGTAGCCTGATCTCCGTTTACTGAATACTGGACCTCGTTACTTCCAAAAGTGTATATTCTTTTATCTGCGCTATAAAAATATTCATTGAAATCAAGATATCTTGTATCCCAGGTAAGCCTGATAGTTGCTTTACCCGAACCTGTAACGACTACATTGTATGCATCGCAGTCAGAAATCTGTTTTGTACCTTCCTCACTTATATACGCTCTCCATCCCTTTGAACCTGCACTCATGGATTCTTTAAGGCCAAGAACTGCGGATATATCTTTAAGATCCTTATACCTATTTGCATTACCGTCCCTGTAAGGGGATGCAGTTATTTTCACACAAAAATCAATATCATCAAGATCCCAGTTATCAGGGTAACTGATGATAAATCTGTTCTCGTCCGAGCTGCTTTCAGAATAGTTCAGATGCTGAACAGCGCTTGTGAAGGCATTCAGATCACGGTCAAGTGTTACAAGCTTCTGCCCGTTGCTGTCGAGTATATCAACTGAACGGTCATCATCATTTGCAAGGATAAGGTCATCGCCCTTACTGTCAACGAGGGATGCTGTGATAGTATAATCGATGGTTTCGGGGTACCATTTTGAAATATTGCCTATATCATAATTCCATAAATATACATCTATATCAAATGCATTATTTACAGAAACATATTTCGCTATGTATGTTCTGTCGCCGTTTTCCACAAGATAGTTTGATGAAAACATCATGCCCTGCGAAGATATAGATCTTACCACCCTGTTCATGGTATTGGTGGTTATGCCATATTCAGCTGATACAGCAAGCATTGTAATACTTATGACAGCTATGGTTATCCATATATGGAGCCACTGCTTTTTTAAATAGTTTATTATGTTCTTCAACATGATCAGCAGCCCCCTTTCTAAAAGGATCTTGATCTGCTAACTGCGTTCAACGGCAAAGTAGATGATATCCGTTTCTTTAGCTTCCTGAGTATTCTGTTCAGAACCCCAGCTTACTTCCAGTATATAATACTTACAGAACTGTTTATTTGCATCTATCTCAGAATCATTGAGCGTAACATAAGCCTGCCAGTAGGACGGGACTGAATACTGCTCAACTTTATCGTTATCACCATAAGTAATGGTATAATACTTATCGTTATTCAGTGCGGGAAAAGATCCGTTTCCCGAAACGTTTTTATACTCACCGCCTGAAACAGTGTTTTCTGCACGCACATAGTATTTCGCTGAAGTATCGCTGTCAACATACTCATCACCGATGATCTGAAGCTTATTCTCATTATGGCTGTCAGCATTCATATCATAGCGGACTATACGCTCCTCATCAGTACCGTCAGGAATTATCTTATTAGCAGGTGTACCTGTAGGCGCATCTGAAGCATTAGGATGATCGTACTGAACAGCATCATACAGTTTGTACGTAAACTGATTGTTATTTGTATGTGCCATTTGCAGAGTGAAGCCTTTGGCATTTGAACCTGATACTGAGAAGACATAATACTTCTTGGTTTTTTTAATAGGCTTGTCATTTTCGTCCAGTGCCAGTGAACCATCAGGGTTTTCAACATAGGTATTATCCACATCAATACCATCAAGTCCGAATTTTATCCTGTCTTCACGGTGTGCGGCATTTATGTACAGTGAGTTGGGATATTGTACCTTGAACATCTCTGCGGCTTTCTTCTGATTCACGAACCAGGCATAAACAGGTATAGCTGTCAGAAGCGTTAATGTAAGAAGTATTGCAGATATAAGCTGTACCTTTTTTTTAAGAGGCAGCTCTTTGAATCTGACTATGATATTATTCATATTTGCTGCCCCCTTTCTCTGTCATTATGACTCAACATTGATCTCTATCATAAAATAAGCTATTTTTGTTCCTATCTCGAAATCCGCTTTGTTATATCCGCTGCTTAGAGTTTTAAATGCAGATTCATCGAGGGTGCCCGCGCTGGATACCGAAGTGATATAGCTAACAGTATCAGCGGAATTATTATTGAAAATGCTTCCTGCATTAGTTTTCAGATAATTTATCAGCGCGGACTTGCCATTCGTGTCATTATCAGAAACTACAGGGTATCCGCTTCTTTTCCCGGAGGAATTATCAGGCAGTGCTATCTGTCCGAGAGTATTCGTCCACATCCAATAGATCGGGATCTGTATAGCTTTGCCCTCATTTCCTGCTGTAATGGTCTTGTTTATTATCCTTGTAGTATAGGGAGTGGTATAATAATATCTTGCACTCTCAGCCGTCGTATCAGCAGTATCACCCTCATCGCCGAAGAAGAGGACATGACCTTTCAGATATTCAGCAGCACTAACATAATCAGCGGCGCTGTCTGCTGCTTCCGTATTGCCTGCGGCATTCGCAGCGGCTGCAAAATCCGAAGCATCAGTTATCTCGATGAGTTCCGTATCCGGAACATCTTCATCATCTTCATTTTTTTTGGTAACAGTAACTCCGTTGACTTTTTTTTCGATCTCAGCAAAAGCTACAACATTAAGAGATACCTTGACATTTATGGCACTATCTGTTTTAGGTATCACGTACAAGCTCAGCTCACCGCTGCTGCCGGGACTGATATCAGGCGTTATACTTTCATCGATATCTGCGGTAGCGGGATCATCAGATGCAGCATCATATCTTAGAAGCAGGCTCGTGCCTGTGTAATAGGTTTCGTTTACATCATCCGCATCAGGGTATATGGCCTGTACACCTTCTGCATACTCTGAGTGCTTGGCATTTATCACATCAGCATTTCTGACACTTGCTCCCTTTGTTGCAATATCGAAAGGGAGTTCGGTAGTCCTTATATGCATACTTCCCGATTCCACATCCGTATTCATGGTAAACCAGGCGATAGAAGAAAAGATGATCACTATCAGTATCAGCGTGCCAATGGCGCACAGCTTTATAATCGATCTGTTGCGCTCTTGTTTTTTCTCAGAACGCTGGTCATCTGCCGTCAGGACAGCTGCAGAAGCAGACTCAGCCAATTCGCCTATTGGATATTTCATATTTGTACCATTC
>ODAI010261668.1_pt1 | contig 24019 bp, 18 predicted proteins | sample 1539321 | NCBI WGS metagenome assembly ODAI01 (sample SAMN02144231, study PRJEB22623) | gut metagenome | biome: sheep rumen | host: Ovis aries | place: New Zealand | reverse complement strand
TCGGTGATATTCAGGGTGACTACGACTCCGCTATGAAAGCCGGTGTGGGTTTCATACACGCGGCTTACGGCTTTGGAACTATCAGGGAGACAGTTCCTGAGCTTGAGCGCTTCAGCGATCTGCCGGAGCTCCTCGATACATTGTAAAAAATACCGGTCACAGTATTCTCTGTGACCGGTTTTGATTTAGAATGAAATAACAACTTTAGTCGATGGTCTTGGGACAGCGTTTGGTACTGGATAACTATAACCGGATACTCCATATACTTTAAATGCTTCTCTAAGATCTTTTAAAACATCTTGCTTATTTATCAAGACTTCCTTTTTCTCAGCTTGTTCTAAGCTTATTAATCCCCATTTTATTGAATTATCACCTATATATGTCATTAACATAATGGCTTTGAAACAAATATCGTTCCAGTAAAAAGCAAAGTATTTTTCACATGGGTTATCGATATTAGTCCAGTATTTAAACAGAAAAATGTTCCTTTCTTCATCTCTCGTCCATAAGCCTGGAGTTATTTCTCTATAATTTGGTATTTTGTAAGAACGTATCATATTTTGTGGTATAGGTTCATTTATAAATCCCATAGAATATCCCTCCTTATCATATTATACATTTATCAGGGGATAAAGTCAATATCCGGACTGTTCTGCTGCGGGCTCAGAGTTGACAAAACTGCCGCTGTATAGTATAATGTAACATAGTTAATACTATGTATGGAGGCGTTTGAATGAAGCGTACTGACTATATAAGCTGGGACGAGTACTTTATGGGTATCGCTATGCTCTCAGCGGAGCGAAGCAAGGACAACAACACACAGGTCGGAGCCTGTATCGTGAACCGTGAGAACAAGATAGTTTCAGTAGGATATAACGGTATGCCGACCGGCTGCAGCGACGATGAAATGCCGTGGGAGCGTTCTGCGGAGTCGCCGCTCGATACGAAGTACCCCTTTGTGTGTCACGCTGAGCTCAACGCCATACTCAACTGCAATATCGGCAACCTCAGCGGCTGTACGCTCTATGTGACGCTCTTCCCGTGCAACGAGTGTGCAAAGGCGATAATACAGTCCGGTATCAAGAGGGTAGTGTACTACCAGAACAAGTATGCCGACAGCGATGCCGTAAAGGCAGCCTGTCTGCTGTTCAGCAGATGCGGAGTGGAGTTTGAGGAGTACGCTCCGAGCGGTAAGAAGATAGTTCTTTCGGTATAAAAAACGGAGCGAGTTAAGAATAATCAAACCTAATAGGAGAAAAATAGCGGCGCTGTAATAGTGTCGCTGTTTTCATTATTTGCCTACTCAACAAGCACAATGAATACCCGAATTTATGCAACCGTTCTTCATCTGCATATTAGTAGATGATTATTTGATTAACAAGATGAAAATGTTATTCAGGTATCCTGTCACCGTAATTTCATTCTTCCAGGTCGTATGGCACTACCTGTATCATATTGGCAATGTTGTCTCTACCGGACCTGATCCGGTCGGAACATTCGTCCTTTATAGCAACGAGAAAACTCCCCGGGAACGGGGAGTTTTCCGCTAAAAGAAATGTTTATGCATCGAAGGACTTTTATTGAGCTCATTTGCTGCAAGTTGAAGTGAGCTGTATTCTCCATTCACCGCTGTCATCTCTGGAAATAGTGTACTCCCTGCAGACGTTCTCTTCTTTTACGGTATCATCGTTAGTTTTGGCAACTATCATATTTCCGTTAGGCACCCTGGCAGCTGTTATCTCAGGATCGTTCTGCATTTTGTAGTACTCACATACATTCTGTGCTCCCCAGAAATGTGTATGGAGGCAGTCATAGCGAACATAGAGGCTGCCGTTGTACATAATATAGTTTGTTAAGTTCATATATGCGTTGTCGGTATCCTCTTTGTATTCTGCGTCGAGGTTGAATGAATAACCGGTAGGATATTTGCTGAGGTCTCCGCCGATAACATTGTAAAGCTCTGACGATTTATCGGTATACTTTGTGTCAAAATAAGCTTTCAGATCATCTGTATTAGCAAATCTGCTGTCAGTAACCTTTGCATAGTATACAAACCATTCACCGTCTGAAGAGTCGTTGGTGTGGATAGCAAAATCGATCTGATCCTTTTCATCATACTCGACGCCGATACCGTATTTAGCATTATAAACGTCCTTGTAGCCGCTGAGCATTTCCTTAGCAACTGCTTCTGCCTCAGCCTCTGTGGGCTTGCCGAAATACTTGCTTCCGGATACAAGATCATCAATGCGCCAGTCATTGAACTCGTCTACCCATACAAGGTGTAAGGACTGCTCCTCGCCTGCGCCCTCATAACCAAGTGTCCAATGAACGAGCATCTCATTGTCATTCAGTTTCTCAGCTGAGAGGTCAAATCTTTCGCCTTCCATTCCGGTATTTGCAGCTACTCTGTAAAGCTCATTCTTATATGTGAAGAAAAGGCTGTTTATGTCGGAGTATACAGCTTTTCCGCTGTCGATCTTGTCTGTAAGATCAGGTATAACTACGTCATCATATGTTCCGGGCGCACATACAGAATTCAAAAATCCATTTATAGCTTCAGCTGAAGAAAACTTCTCGTCTGTTACCTTCCATGCTTCGAGGGTAGCCAGTTCAGAGCCTTCAGCCAGCTTGAAGATGACTGTATTCTCTTCGTGCTCAACAGCTCCGCAGTTGACCTTCCATATATATTCCTCGTACTTATCCTTCCACTCCTCAGCGAATGAAGCAAGGTCGGAGGGATTTCTTCTTTCATCAGCTGTAACTGTTGTTGTCTCTGTTACATCAAAAGCTACTTCGGCAGTTGTTTCAGCAGCTGATGTTACGATCTCAGCTATTGTTGCATCTGTAACTACCTGAGTAGTTGTTGATGTAACAGTTGTTGTCATAGCTGCTGTTGTTGTCTCAGGAGCTGTTGTTGTGATCTCAACAGCTGCTGCCGCCAGCTTGTTATCACTGCGCTTGTTATTGTTCACATGCTTGCCGAGCGCAATGGTTCCGCCGATACCTCCGGCAAGAAGTACGAATGTAGCTGCAATAGCTGCATATCTGCGCCATACAGGTCTTGTGTTACTTTCAACGCTTCTTACCTTTTCACCGTTCTCGTTCATATTATTATTTGTATTATACTTTCTCTCACTCATGGAAAACATCCTCTCTTTTTCATAATTTGTAAGTTCGGGGATGTTGGCAGCATTATGCTCCATATTCATCGCCCCTTGTTGATCGCTGTGTTTGTGATACGTATCATCGCTTTCATAATAAACAATCGCAGTTCATATCTCAAATCAGACAAAATTTCTCAAAAAATTTTTTGTCCTCCGAAAAAAGGCGATATATGAATAACAGCGGCACTTATTCAGTGCCGCTGTTTTGTACTATTCAGTTCATTTTGATTTTTCTGCGTTAAGGACATCTTTCCTCAGAAAGGTTCGCCCACGTTAAAGTCACATATACTCTTTTATTAGCATTTCTCTTATGCACTGCGGCTTGAATTATGCTTTCAGGTATTTGGAGAGCTTTTTCTTCTTCTTTTCGGCGTACATAACCTTATCGGCTTCTGTAACGAAATTGAAGATGTCCTCACCCTCCTGCGGCTTTGTGATGACGTAGCCGGTACTTGCACTGAGCGTGAACGGGTTTACGCCGCTGGCATTCAGCTCGGCTATATTGTCCGCGATGAGCTTGGTGAGAGCGGAAGCCTCTTCCTCGGTAGCGTCGGCAGCAAACACGATAAACTCATCACCTCCGAAGCGGCAGTATATCTCGCCGTTTGTGCAGGACTTCACGAGAACGTTTGCGACGCAGCATATAGCCTCGTCACCGACATTGTGTCCGTAGGTATCATTTATCTTTTTCAGACCGTCGAGGTCTATGAACATCAGCATAATATCGCGCTGGTTTTCGACGCAGTCCTCGTAGACTTCGGCAGTCGCAAGAACGAAGCCGTTCCTGTTGTAGATGCCGGAGAAGGTATCGCGCGCATAGAGGCGCTTGAGACGCTTGACGGCGTACTCGAGACTGATGACCTTTCTGATATTCTCAAGGGTGTTGCTGAGCGAAATGCAGAAGCTCTCGAACATCGAATTATGCAGCGGCATAGGTGAGTTATAAATGACCATATAGCCGAAGCATCGGTCTCCGAAATGCAGTGGGATATGGTAATAGAGCTTGCCGGATCTGCCGTTGTTGGCGACAGCCGGAAGAATATCCCTGCGTTTGATCTTGTCAACGTCGTAGAACTTGCCGTTTGAGTAAGCGATAGGAACGATTATCTCATCGGTGTAGGTACTGATGGACTCAGTTTCCTCGGCGGAGCCGGAAGCGGCTGAGTCGATACCCGCTTCAGAGAGCCAGCTGTCGCAGAGACAGAAGTAGAATTCCTCTGCACCGATCTTTTGTGTAAAGTCCTTAAGTATCTCGATATACTTATCAAACGAGTCGGTAGCGAGGAGCTCGACCGAGAGACGGTTGGTATCGGACATAAAGTTCTGAGAGGACTCGATACGCATATAGTTGGAGTAATTCTGCTCCTTGAAGACCTTGATGTTGTCTGTGCTGTTGTGGGAACAGCCGCAGCTCTCAGTGAAATGCGGCGACATATTGAGAATGACGCTGCGTTCCTGAGCTATACCATTGAAATGGTTGCTGAGCATTTTGCAGGCGATACGTCCAGAAAGTGCGAGGGGACGGTCAACGGATGTGATCTCGACCTGATAGTTATTGGTGCTGTAAGTGTTATCGAAGCCTGTTACAGCGATGTCCTTAGGGATATAGAGCCCCTCGTCCAAAAGGCGGTTCACAGCAGATGAAGCCATAACGTCGTTAGCGCAGATTATAGCCTCCGGGAGCTCGCCGCCGAGACTGAGGAAATGGTCAACAGCCTCTCTGCCTGAGGGGGAGCGGAAGTTTCCGTAATATATGTGGTCATCGGAAATGCTGATGCCGTGTTCGCTGAGCACTTCGAGAAAGGCGGCGAGTCGGTCAGCACTTTCCGGATTATCCTCGGGACCTGAAATATATGCAAATCTTTTATAGTTGTGGACATTGATGAGATGCTCGGTGATACGGCGCATCGCAGCCTTATTGTCGATACCGATGTGGTAGAGATAGGGAATATCGTTGTCTATGCTGACAGCAGGTATCCCGGCTTCTTTAATTCTGTCGAGAATATCATTGGTTACACTTTGACGGGCAAGGGTGTTGGTGAGCAGGATAGCACCGTCGAAATCGTGGAAATCCGGCAGGCTGAAGATATTGAATTCACCCTTGGCGTGTGCCTGGTTTATAGAACCGCTGAAAGAGACGAATACAGAGATGTTAAGTGAGAATTCTGACGCAGCCGCAGCTATGCCGTTGAGTATAGAGCTCTGGTAGCTTTGATCCATTTCTTCAATTATGAGTGCGATCTTATAGCTGTTCATTCAGGTGGGACACCTCGTTTCCGTTTAAAAGAGTTGAATATATACAGAATGTTAAGCGTATGCAATATTTGGCAGCCCTGCATTTTATGAGCAGAGCCGCAGGATAAGTTATTGGCTCCGGATAAGGATAAAAGTGGGATATCCGGCGGAAAAATCCAAAGTTAAGCCATATATCCGCAAAGGGACCAAAGCATTAACATAAATATATTATACAGTATCCTTTCTGAAAAATCAATAGATATTAGGTGATTTTTCTGAGAAAAGTGTTAAATTTCTGTTAATATTGTGATACTCATAGTATACTTTTTAACCGGTTTGACTTTAAGTCGAAAATATAACGACAATTTGAGATAATTTATATCATATTGCCGAAATTTACGAGCGTTATTGACAAATCGTCAAAAAATGATATACTTATATTTAGTTAGAGATAACTCTGCCCTTTTGGCAGAGCCGCAAACGAACTCCCGGAATTATGACGTTCCGGACAAGCTGTGGAGGGATATTATGAACATCTGGCACAATATCAGTCCGAAAAGGATAAACCCCGACGATTTCTATGCAGTCATTGAGATCGGTAAAGGCAGCAAGATCAAGTATGAGCTCGACAAGGAGACAGGTCTTATCAAAATGGACCGTATCCTACATACCTCAACTCACTATCCTGCCAATTACGGATTTATACCGAGAACATATTCCGATGACGCCGATCCTCTCGACGTGTTGGTACTGTGCTCGGAGACTCTTATGCCTATGACGCTCGTAAGATGCTATCCCATCGGCGTTATCAGAATGCTCGACAATGGTCACCGCGACGACAAGATCATCGCTATACCGTTTGATGATCCGAACTACAACGTCTATATGGACATCGAGCAGCTCCCAAAGCACGTTTTTGATGAAATGACTCATTTCTTCACAGTTTACAAGGAGCTTGAAAACAAAACAACAGCCGTAAATGAGGTCGATCACGCAGATGTTGCAAGGGAGATCATTGCGAATGATATTGATTCCTATATCAACAACTTCTGTAAATGACCGGAACTGATGCCCAATACCCGCAGCGGCGGACAATACAATTCTGAAAGGAGTATCGCACGGCTCAGGCGTGTGCGAAAAAGTATTTATGACAGCTTCAAGTGAAATTTTATTCGGCAGCGATTCAAATGTAGCACCTATCGGTGTTATCGCAATGAAAAGCGTTACAGAGCTCGGTGATAAGATAGACAAGTATCTCGTTGACTGGGCTGGAAAGGGTGGTATCAACGTTGATACATTCCTTCTTGAGAGCGAGTGCCCGCGTTTTTCATCGGGCGACGGCAAGGGACTCATCAAGTCTACTATCCGCGGCAAGGATCTGTTCATAATCGTTGACGTTGGAAACTACAATATTAAATACGACTACTTCGGTATGCAGAATGCTATGTCTCCTGACGACCACTTCCAGGATCTCAAGAGAATTATTCAGGCTGCAAGCGGCAAGGCTCACAGAATTACAGTTATTATGCCTATCCTTTACGGCGGACGTCAGCACAGAAGAAGCTACCGCGAGTCTCTCGACTGTGCCTGCGCTCTTCAGGAGCTCGAGGCAATGGGCGTTTCAAATATCGTAACTTTTGACGCTCACGACCCGAGAGTACAGAACGCTATCCCGCTTATGGGCTTCGATAACGTAATGCCTACCTATCAGGTACTCAAGGCTATGCTCAAGGACATCAAGGACATTAACTTCAACAAGGACAGATTTATGGTTGTCAGCCCTGACGAAGGCGCTCTCAACAGAAATATGTACTACGCTTCCGTACTCGGCGTTGAAATGGGTATGTTCTACAAGAGAAGAGACTACTCCACTATCGTGAACGGCAGAAATCCTATCGTTGCTCACGAATATCTCGGAAACCCCGTTGAAGGCAAGGACATTTTCGTATCAGATGACATCATTTCCTCAGGTGAGTCTATGCTTGATCTTGCATATGCACTCAAGGAGAAGAAAGCCGGAAGAATTTTCACATACGCTACTTACGCTATTTTCACAAACGGTCTTGACAAGTTTGACAAGGCTTATGAGGACGGTATAATCGACGGCGTATTCGGTACAAACCTCACTTACAGATCTCCTGAGCTCCTCAGCAGACCGTGGTTCCACGAGGTTGACGTTTCAAAGTACATCGCATACTTCATCGAGGCTATCAACCACGATGTTTCTATCGGAAAGATCATTGATCCACATGTGAAGATCGAGAACCTCCTCAAGAAGTACGGTATGAAGTAATAGAAAAATATCAACAGGCATCCTGCAAAAAACGGATGCCTGTTTTTTGTGAAAACTGCGTGAAATGTCTTATGATGTGCACAAAAGCATTGACAAATATTCGTCAAAATGCTATAATGAAACATACAAATTTTAACTTTGTGAAAGGGTGAATTGATTGTTACAGCTTAAAAAAATCGTTAAGGAATACGGCAGCGGCGAGAACAAGGTAACGGCTCTCAACGGCGTTGACATAACGTTCAGAGAGAACGAATTTGTTGCTATTCTCGGTCATTCGGGCTGCGGAAAGACTACATTGCTGAATATCATCGGCGGACTTGATCATTATACCTCCGGCGACCTCGTTATCAACGGAGTTTCGACTAAAAAATACAAGGACAGAGACTGGGACGCTTACCGAAATCACTCGATAGGCTTCATTTTCCAGAGCTACAACCTCATTCCTCATCAGACGGTCCTCTCGAACGTTGAGCTCGCCCTCACTATTTCGGGCGTTTCAAAGTCGGAGAGAAGAAAGCGTGCCAAGGAAGCTCTTGAGAAGGTAGGTCTCGGCAATCAGCTGCACAAGAAGCCTAACCAGATGTCGGGCGGTCAGATGCAGAGAGTTGCCATTGCCCGTGCGCTTATCAATAACCCTGACATACTCCTTGCCGATGAGCCGACCGGCGCTCTCGACAGCGAGACCAGCATACAGGTTATGGAGCTTCTCAAGGAGATCGCCAAGGATAAGCTCGTCGTTATGGTAACTCATAACCCTGAGCTTGCAGAGAAGTATGCAACGAGAATAGTCCGCATCAAGGACGGTCAGCTCACATCTGACAGCGATCCGTTCGTTCCGGAGAAGGCAGACGCACCTGTCGAAGCAAAGAAGAAGCGAGTTTCCATGTCGTTCCTCACGGCAGTTTCGCTCTCGCTCAACAACCTTCTCACCAAAAAGGGAAGAACGCTCCTTACTGCGTTTGCCGGTTCGATCGGTATCATCGGTATCGCCCTGATACTTGCGCTCTCGACCGGTATAAATGAGTACATCGACGGAGTTCAGGAGGAGACGCTTTCGTCCTATCCGATCACTATCGACCGTGAATCGACTGACAGCTCAGAAATGATAAAGATAATGTTCGGCGGCGAGGACGATGTCAAGCACGATCCGAACGATCCCGAGGACACGGTCTATGCCGGCACAGCTATGTACGATGCGCTGAACAAGATGAATTCGACCGCCAAGCGTGTGAACAATATGGCGAAGTTCAAGAAGTATCTCGACAGCAATAAGACTATCAAGGATAAGTCGAAGGCTGTTTCATACAGCTATCAGATACAGATGCCTATCTTCACCAAGGACGAGAACGGCAAGATAGTCAAGTCTGACGTAAACGATATGTACGCAAAGGCTATGGGAATGCAGGACGCTATGGAAGAAAACTCCGTATATTCCGGCAATAACAGTATGATGTCTATGTGGAACATCGACATCTGGGAGGAGCTTCTTCCCAGCGATGACGGCAAGGACATCAATCCGCTGATAAAGGAACAGTTTGATCTCGTTTCGGGAAGCTGGCCGCAGAACTACAACGAAGTTGTGGTAGTTCTTGACGAGTACAATCAGATCCCGGATATGATAACTTATGCTCTCGGTATGAAGTCCGCAGACGGCTTCGGAGATATTCTCAAGGCTGCGATGAAGGGCGAGGTCATCAACGACTACGGCAGAACAAAGTGGAGCTATTCTGATATAATGCAGAAGGAGTTTAAGATGATACTTCCCTGCGAGTATTACGAGAAGTCCTCGGACGGCAGAGGATATACAGACCTCACAAGAAACGACACCGGTCTCGAGGTGCTCTACAACAACGAAAACATTGGCACTACGCTGAAGGTCGTAGGCTTTATCAGGAAAAATCCCGAGACCAAGAGCTCTATGATACAGGGCTATATCGGCTATACAAAGGCTCTTACAGATTATGTTATCGAGAAGAACCGCGGCTCTGAGATACTTCAGCAGCAGCTCAATGATAAGGAGAATGACCTTATCAGCGGAAAGAAGTTCAAGACTGATGATTATGTAGGTCCCGATGATAAGCAGAAGGCTGAGTCGGCAAAGAAGTACGTCAGCGGACTCGATACTGCACAAAAGGCAGACGTTGCAAAGTTCGTAATGTCTATGCCGAGCAATGAGGAGCTCGAAGCTATGCTCAAGGACGCACTCAAGCCTGAGAACCGCGAACAGCTCTATAAGGACATCGCTGATCTTGCAGTTCCGAATGAGAGCGGCAAGGGTACAACGGATTCCGCTGCTATCGTCAAGGCACTTCAGGGACTCACCGACGAGCAGTTTGAGCAGTATGCTCCCGACATTCTCAGAAATATCCTTCCCTACAAGTATGCAGCGGATAAGGCTTCCGAGCTCGCTGATATGACCGAGACCGAGCTTGCTGCTTCGCTTGATGAGCTCAAACTGACGGACGATGTATTAGTTAAGGTCTTTGACAGATTTACTCCCGAGGAGATCTCGGAATTCAGCTACAATGATATTCTCTACAAGCTCGGCTATGCCGATCCCGAGGATCCCTCAAAGATAAGGATCTACGCAAAGTCCTTCAAGGACAAGGACGCTATCGCAGACGAGATCTCGGCATACAACGCTTCCGTTGAGGACGAGGCTGACGAGATCCACTATACGGATATTGTCAAGCTCCTTATGTCATCTGTGACAAAGATAATCACAGGTATCTCCTATCTGCTGATCGCATTCGTAGGTATTTCGCTTGTGGTATCGTCTATTATGATAGGTATCATCACCTATATCTCGGTTCTTGAGAGAACGAGGGAGATTGGTATACTCCGTGCGATAGGCGCTTCAAAGCACGACGTTTCGACCGTATTCAACGCGGAGACTCTTCTTGTAGGTCTCACAGCCGGACTGATCGGTATAGGCGTTTCGGTACTCCTTACGTTCGTTATCAATATCATTATCCATAACGTAACGAAGCTCGATACGCTCGTTGCACACGTTCCGTTCACTGCAGCTGTCGTGCTGGTGCTCATAAGTATGTTCCTGACATTTATCGCAGGTCTTATACCTTCAAGACTCGCCGCAAAGAAAGATCCGGTAGTCGCACTCAGAACAGAATAATGAAAGAGGACGTTCCATCAGGAACGTCCTTTTATGTTATTTATTAAGGAGCTGCGTAACGGCGGCGGGTATCTCGCTGACACTGTTGACGATGATATCGGCGCCGGAGAGTTCATCCGGAGAGCCGTAGCCATATGCACAGCCTATTGAGAGCAGGTCATTTCTGACTGCTGTTTCTATGTCGTGGAAGCGGTCGCCGATGATGATGAAAGGTCCCTCGTGTTTGTGTGAGAACCTGCGGAATATTTCATATTTCGGGATAAAACCGAACTCTTCACAGCAATAAAATCTGTCGAAGTAGCGGTCAAGGTCAAAAACGAACCTATGGCGTTCCATATAGTGTATGCGGCAGTTGCTGAGGAAGGAGAGCCTGTGTCCCTGAGCTTTCAGTTCTGAAAGTACCTCCTCTGTGCCGGGGAAGAGAGAGCCTTCACCTCTTTCGGTGCGCATTGCCATATTTTCACCGAGCATTTTTCTTGCAGCTTCGCGTATTTCGGGATCAAGCTCCGGGTGGAACTGCCCCCACATATCGGTTGAGTTGAAGCCGAGCCAGCGGCTTATCTCGCTGTCTGCGTACTCTTTGGGTTCGATGTAGCCTTTGTCAGAGAGCCACTTCATAGTGTCGCGGAAAGCCGGAGCGTATGTCCGCATAGACTCGTGTACAGTGCCGTCGTAATCGAAAATAAGGTCTGCCATCAGTCGTCTATCTCTCTTATGAGGTTTATCATTTCGATAGCGCCCTCAGCGCATTCGCTGCCCTTGTTGCCAGCCTTGGAGCCGGCTCTTTCGATAGCCTGTTCGATGTTCTCAGTGGTGATAACGCCGAACATAACGGGAATGTCGCTCTGGAGCGATACCTGAGCGATGCCCTTTGCAGCTTCGTTGCAGACGAGGTCGTAGTGTGAGGTGCTGCCGCGGATAATAGCGCCGAGGCAGATAACAGCATCGTACTTGCCGGACTTAGCCATCTTGGAAGCTATGAGCGGTATCTCGAATGCACCCGGTACCCACGCGATGTCGATAGAGTCCTCGTTCACGTCGTGGCGCTTGAGAGTGTCAACAGCACCGCCGAGCAGCTTTGATGTGATGAATTCGTTGAAACGTGCCACAACGATACCGATGCGGACGTCCTTGGCGATGAGATTTCCTTCATAAGTTTTCATTATTCTTCTTCTCCTTTGTTTTCAGTTTCATCGGGTATGATAGGATTTTTATAGTCGTGCTTGGGATACCAGTCCGCAAGCATTTTTACGGTATTTGTATTCTGTGTGAGCAGGGAATAAACGTTTGGCTTGGGTTTGTCTTTGAAGTACATCTCGACGTTCTTGCCGCTGTACTCATAGCTCAGCTCGGAGACAGGGAAGTATTTGCTTTTTAGTGATAAGCCCTTGCATATTCCCTTGGGAGTCAGTATATTGAAGCAGCTCGGCGGTAAGGCGATGAGTTCAAAGAGAGCAGTCAGCCCGTATACCCAGCGTGTATTATCTTCGAGAAAGAACATCAGTGAGAATACTGCTACAAAGATGATACTGCTTATCAGTGTCTGAAAAGAGCCGATAAAAGCCTTTTCCTTCTCTTTTAGAACGTATATCAGCCACCTCAGTGTTATGAACAGCGATACTGCGCACAGTACAATGAGTATTACTAAAAGTGCATTGTAAAAAACAGCTCTCATACGCTCACCTCAATAATCGAGAATATGTCCCATTTTATCTCGCTTTGTGCGGAGATAGAACAGGTCGTAGGCGGTGGCGTCCATCTGTATCGGGACGCGCTCCTTTATTTCGAGTCCGAAGCCGCTCAGACCGTATACCTTGTCGGGGTTGTTGGTCAGCAGACGGAGAGTCTTGCAGCCGAGGTCGCGGAGTATCTGTGCGCCGATGTAATATTCGCGCATATCTCCGGGAAAGCCGAGTGCGAGGTTTGCTTCGAGGGTATCCATACCTCTGTCCTGAAGCTCATAGGCACGGAGCTTGTTTATGAGACCTATGCCTCTGCCCTCCTGACGCATATAGAGCAGTATGCCTCTGCCTTCCTTTTCGATAGCGTTCATAGCAGCCGCAAACTGCTGTCCGCAGTCGCATTTTAGCGAACCGAAAGCATCTCCGGTAAGGCACTCTGAATGTACGCGGCAGAGTATATCCCTGCCGTCACCGATGTCGCCCTTGACGAGAGCGACGTGGTGTTCGCCGTTGAGCTTGTTCACATAGCCGAGCGCACGGAACTCACCGTACTTAGTGGGGAGCTTGGTGTTTGCTACACACTCCACAAGCTCATCGTGTATCTTGCGGTACTCCTTGAGCGCCTGAATGGTTATGAACTTCATACCCCATTCCTCAGCCTTCTGCTGAAGCTCCTCGGCTCTCATCATAGTACCGTCGTCGCGCATTATTTCGCAGCAGAGTCCGCACTCTTTCAGTCCGGCTAACCTCATAAGATCGACGGTAGCTTCGGTGTGTCCCTCGCGTTCGAGGACGCCGTTTTTCTTGGCAGTGAGAGGGAACATATGCCCCGGTCTGCGGAAATCCTCTGGCTTTGAGGCGGCGTCAACGCACATACGCGCGGTGTAGCCTCTCTCCTCAGCGGATATGCCGGTGGTGGTATCGACGTGGTCGATAGAGACCGTAAAAGCAGTGCAGTGGTTATCGGTGTTGTAATCGACCATCTGGGGGAGATGAAGCTTATGGCAAAGCTCTGCGCTCATAGGCATACAGATGAGTCCCTTTGCGTGAGCAGCCATAAAGTTGACGTTTTCTGTCGTGGCAAACTCAGCGGCGCAGATCATATCGCCTTCGTTTTCGCGGTCCTCATCGTCGGTGACGAGGATTATCTCGCCGTTCCTGAGAGCCTCGCAGGCTTCTTCTATCGTGTTGTACCGGAACATCTGATCACTCCTTACTATTATCCGTGGTATCTTCCTGATCGCCGCCCATATTTATCTTACCGGAACGTATAGAAACAGTAACTGTACACTTTGATGCTTTCATAGTGACGCTGCCGTCTTCAGGCCTGCCCTTTGTGATCTTGTATACGGAACTGTTTTTGATGTCGATAGTACCGTTGTTCAGGGTAAGAGCCGCATCGCCGGTTGAGTCAGCTGCGGGAGGTCCGAAGGCGATGTTTCCGGTATCGGTCTTTAACATAGTGAGCGCATCGTAGGTGCAGTTGGCTGCGGTGATATTGCCGGTATCGCACTCGATATAGGAGTCGCTCGTGAAAGCAGCACCTGTGCAGGTGATATTGCCGATGTCAACATAGGCGTTCATTTTTCCGGAGATGCTGTCAAAGGTTATATTTCCTGTATCTACGTTTGCGCTGATATTGTCAATAGCTGAGGGGATATTGAGTACGGCAGCGAGTTCAACGCGGCACTTTTCATCGTTCTCCTTTATCCAGTCTTCAACGCTGCTGCCGGAGACTTTTTCGACTATGCTGATCTGCATTTTGCCGTTTTTCTGTCTGCATAAGGCGGTAATGTGGTTGGAAATATCCTGACAGGTCTGTTCGCTGTCAGCAAAAACATGACATTCCAGATCCATAGATGGAGTTTTGTCGTCTGTATGCTTGACGGTGATGCCGCCGGTTTTGAGGTTTATGTCGATAGCGGAATAATCCGTGGGATCATCTATCGTGAAATGCTTTGTGTCGGTAAGCTGCTCGTCGTAGTTCTTGTCGTCGTTGATGCTGACATTTGCGCTGCATCCGGTGAGGAGTGCTGCTGCGGTGAATGCTGAGGCGAGCTTTGCAGTGAGTGTTTTCATTGTATTCTCCTTTCAAAAACCATTTCTGGCAAGAAATTCAAGTGTTATGCCGCTTTCGGAAGCAGCCGGTTCAGCGGGGGTCATCAGCTTTTCAACGTATTTGCCGATGATGTCGTTTTCAAGGTTTACTATATCGCCGGCTTTTTTGTACGAGAGAACGGTCTTTTCTGCTGTGTGTGGGATTATCGAGACGCTGAAATCTGTATCGGTCACCTTTGCGACCGTCAGGCTTATACCGTCTATCGCTATCGAGCCCTTTTCGACGATATACCGCAGTATTCCGGGCGGAGCGCTGATAGTGTACCAGTGGGCGATGCCGTCCTTTTTTATGTCGGTTATCGTACCTGTGCCGTCGATGTGACCGGAGACTATGTGACCTCCGAATCTTCCTCCGGCAGCCATAGCTCTTTCAAGATCGACCGGACTTCCGCTTTTCAGGCTCCCGAGCGATGAGCGGCTGAGAGTTTCGTTCATAACGTCGGCGCGGAAGGAGTCTGCGGTGAATGAGGTAACAGTCAGGCAGACGCCGTTCACAGCGATGCTGTCGCCGGTGTGAACGTCACCGAGCACGGTTTTTGCACATATCTCGATATATGATGAGTTGCCGTCGCAGTGTACTGCGCGGACAGTTCCGACCTCTTCAATTATGCCCGTGAACATATTTCACTCTCCCTTCGATAATGAAGTCGCTGCCGATGTTTCTGACGGAAGTGTCTTCGAGGACAAAAGCGTCAGACGGGGAGGGGACTCCAGTGCCGCCGACAGGGGACTTTGCGTTTATGCCGCCGAAGATCTTCGGAGCGATGTGCGCCTGAGCCTTTGTCACGATGCCTGAATTCAGTGCGGACCAGTTGAGCTCCGCACCGCCCTCGAGAAGTATGCTGTCTATCTTCATATCCTCCCCGAGAATGCGCATAAGCTCGCGGAGATCGACCTTTCCGTCAGCCGGAGATGTCTGTATCACGTTTATGCCGCGTTCCCTGAGGAGCTCCGCTTTATCCTCGCTGCCCGTGACTGCTGCGACGATCGTCGGGACTTTTTCAGCCGTGCGGACGATATTTGAGTCAAGCGGTATACGCAGTTGGGAATCGCATATAATTCGTATTGGATCCCTGCCGTTTTCAAGGCGGCAGGTGAGCAGCGGATCGTCCGCGAGAACTGTGCCGATACCTACCATTATCGCGGAGTGGCGCAGTCTTTCGAGCTGGACGAACTGCCGGGCTTCCCCGCCGGTTATCCACTTAGACTCGCCTGTATGGCAGGCGATCTTGCCGTCCATAGTCATTGCGTACTTCATAGTGACGAGGGGACGCTTTGTCGTTATATAGTGGAAGAATATCTCGTTTATCGCGTCACATTCGTCGCGGAGAACGTTTTCCGTTACCTCGATATCTGCATCACGGAGCTGACGGACACCCTTTCCGGCAACGAGCGGATTTGGATCTGCCGAGCCGATGAAAACTCGCTTTATACCGTGAGCTATGACGGCTTCGGTGCAGGGCGGCTGCTTGCCGTGGTGGCAGCAGGGCTCGAGCGTGACGTACATATCCGCTCCGGAGCAGTCGATGCCGTTCTCATCACAGTAAGCAAAGGCGGTCCGTTCGGCGTGGAGCTCGCCGTAACGTTTGTGCCAGCCCTCACCGATGATATTTCCGTCACGGACGATGACGGCTCCGACCATAGGGTTGGGTGAAGTGAAGCCAATGCCTCTCTGAGCGAGCTCAAGAGCTCTTCTCATATAATCCTCGTGAGTCATAATGCCTCCTGTAATATAAAAAGCCCCGGAATTCGGGGCATAGGTCTCAATATACGCAAAAGTGTACATCTTCTCACATCCGGACTTTACCGTCGGCTCCGGGATCTCACCGGATCAACCGCAGAGCGGCTCGCAGGCTATGACTGCCGGTAGGGAATTTCACCCTGCCCTGAAGAATAAAAGTAGGTATATCTGTTTTTACAACAGAACAATTATACCACACAATAACAGATATGTCAATACTCAAAGTTGTATGCTATACCGGTTGTAGGGGTGTATTCCGTGCGGTTTGGAATTGTAACAAGGTAAGATCGTAGGGGACGGCGTCCTCGACGTCCCGCAAAGACCTAAAGTGCAGGGAAAAAACATTGTAGGGAACGCCGCCCCCGGCATTCCGCAAAGACTGGAAATGTATGCTAAAATCACCGTAGGGGCACATTCCGTGCGCCCGTGACTTCCAGACAAATCACAAAAAACGGTCAGTTGATATTGACAATATGGCTGTAAAGTGGTAAAATTATAATGTATGTGGAATTGGAGGTATTCATAATGAAGTATGCTATGCTGGCAGCTGCAGGAATGGCTGCCGCTATTGTAATGACAGGCTGCGGAAGCGGTAATACGACCGTTTCCAAGATCGAACCCACTACGGAGAAGATAACGCCCGAAAGCATTGTTTTTGACTGGCAGAAAGTCTATGAGGCAAAGCTGAACGAATTCAGGAACTCGGCCGATTATAAGGATGGAAACGGCGGTTCGATGTTTGATATAATCGATATAACGGGCGACGGTTCACCGGAGCTCATAATCTCGCCCTCATCTGAGCTTGAAACGCCCTGCCGCATCTATACTCTGACCGGCGGAAGCGCTGACAGTCTCGGTGAGAACGGCGCAAATGGAATTATGGGCTTCTATCCTGAGAAATCCGTGATCAGCTTCACCTACAACGGAAAGAACTTTGACATAATCGAGTTCAAGGCTATTGAGGACGGCGAGATCGTTCCCAAGGATAAATTCTATAACAACCTGAATGCTATGTCATCCGGCGGCAGACTGACTTATGAGGTCAACAACGAAGAGGTCACCAGTTCAGAATATGACACGGCTATCAAGGTCTATACTTCAACGCCCTGCATCAATGTTGGCAGAAGGTACTCATTCGGTGCAAATTCGCTGAAGTATGCACTCTACTGTTCCGAGAGCTGGGGAGCTGTCCTAACTGATGCACAGAAGGAGCAGTATAAGAAGATACTTGCCGAAAAGAAGCAGAGTGCTGAGAGCGATGCAGCCTTTGATATTGCTGATATGAACGGCGATAATGTTCCGGAGCTCATATTCTCTGAGGGCGCGTTCGATACAGCAGAGTGCAGTATATATTCTCTGAATGCCGACACGGCTGCGGAGGCTGCTTCGTGTATGACATTCAACGGAACTATATACTGCGACATTGACAAAAAGGTCTATTTTTCGCCGGATCCGGGTCAGAGCGACGTCTTTGCACTCGGAAGCACGGAAAAGGTGACCGGCTACTCGCGTACAGACAATATCATCGACTGCGGACGCAGATACGTCCTCACCGATGAGGTGATACAGAAGGCTTTCCGCTGACGGAGGTAAATAATGGCGAGATCGAGATACGTTTACACCTGCAATCAGTGCGGCTATGAGAGCACGAAATGGAACGGCAAATGTCCGTCCTGCGGTGCGTGGAACAGCTTCGAGGAGGAGCTTGCGGACAACACGCCGGCTTCCGGAAGAACAGCCTCGCAGGGCTCTCCCGACCTCTCTGATAATATACTTGAGCTTGAGGAAATAGGTGCGGACAGCGATGTTCGCTACGACACCGGAGTTGGGGAGCTGAACCGCGTTCTCGGAGGAGGACTCGTCAAGGGCTCTCTTGTGCTTCTCGGCGGTGAACCCGGCATCGGAAAGAGTACGATACTCCTCCAGATATGCCAGTATCTCGGCGAGGATCACTCTGTGCTGTATGTTTCGGGAGAGGAGTCCGCGCGGCAGATAAAGCTCCGTGCGCAGCGCCTCGGCGTTGATACCGAAAACCTCTACATTCTCACCGCGACCGATGCAGAAGCCGTTGCGGCGACTATCTCTTCCAGCTCGCCTGATATAGCCATTATCGACTCTATCCAGACTATGAGCATCAGCAGGATCGCTTCAAGCCCGGGCAGTATCACACAGGTCAGGGAGTGTACGAACCTCTTTATGCACACCGCTAAAAACCTTGAGATACCGATCATCATAGTCGGTCACGTCAACAAGGACGGCGCTATTGCGGGTCCGAAGGTAATGGAGCACATCGTGGACGCTGTTCTCTATTTTGAGGGTGAGCGCCACCAGAGCTACCGTCTGCTGAGAGCGGTCAAGAACCGTTTCGGTTCGACCAACGAGATAGGTGTTTTTGAAATGCTCGACAAGGGCTTGCGTGAGGTCGATAACCCCTCGCAGATGCTGCTTGCAGGCCGTCCGCACAACGTTTCCGGAACGTGCGTTGCCTGCGTTATGGAGGGCAGCCGACCGATACTTGCGGAGGTTCAGGCACTCGCTTCAAAGACCAGCTATTCAGCCCCGAGACGTATGACCACCGGCTTTGATTTCAACCGCTTGAGCATAATAATAGCAGTCCTCGAAAAGAGACTCGGTATTTTTATGGGTTCGCTGGACGTTTATCTCAACATCGTGGGCGGCTTTAAGCTGGACGAACCGGCAGGTGATCTGCCCGTTGCGATGTCGCTGTATTCGGGAATTATGGATAAGCAGATAGACGAGGATCTCGTTGCATTCGGCGAGATTGGACTCGGCGGCGAGATACGTTCCGTATCCCACATCGCACAGCGTATCCGTGAGGCAGAGCGTATGGGCTTCGGGAAATGCGTAGTGCCGAAGCAGTCTATGGGAGCGATAGATCCAAAGGACTACGGCATAGAGATAATTCCGGCAGCAAATCTGAAGCAGGCTTTTGCAGTCATCGGAAAGTAAACTGTTTATGGGGAATGCTGTGACTGCGTTCCATACAGCATAGAAAAAGGACGTTCATTGCGAACGTCCTTTTATATTATCATTATTCAGCTATCTTCTCAACTGCTTCGTCGAGCCAGTCGCCCTCGAAGAGCTCAACTGTACCCTGATCGCAGTGCTTTGCAAGATCGGTGCAGATCGGGAGCTTTGCAAGTACGGGAATATCGTACTGAGCAGCGATCTCCTCGATGTGGCTGTCACCGTAGATGCTGTGGCGCTTGCCGCAGTCGGGACATTCGTAGTAGCTCATATTCTCAATGATACCGAGTATCGGGATATTCATCAGCTTAGCCATCTTAACAGCCTTCTCTACGATCATCGAAACGAGCTCCTGAGGAGAGGTAACGATAACGATGCCGTTTACGGGGATAGACTGGAAAACTGTCAGGGGAACATCGCCGGTTCCGGGAGGCATATCAACAACGAGACAGTCGATGTCCTTCCAGATAACATCGGTCCAGAACTGCTTTACTACTCCTGCGATGACAGGTCCGCGCCATACAACGGGATCGCTCTCATTTTCAAGGAGAAGGTTTACGGACATAACGTCGATGCCCATTTTGCTCTTGACCGGTATGATGCCGAATTCGCAGGCATCAGCCTTTTCGTGGATACCGAAAGCCTTCGGTACAGACGGACCGGTTATATCAGCGTCGAGGATACCGACATTCTTGCCCATTCTCTGCATAGAAACAGCGAGCAGGGAAGAAACGAGAGTCTTTCCGACACCGCCCTTGCCGCTGACAACGCCAATGACCTTGCCGATATTACTCATTTTATTGGGCTTTTCAAGTAAGCTCTGAGGTTCAGTTCTGCTGGAGCAGTCGCTTCCGCAGGTAGAGCAGTCGTGCGTACATTCGCTCATTTTATTAAAACACTCCTTAGTTATAGTATATATCTATTATACCCCATTACGGGAGAATAGTCAAGTGCGAGACAAGTTCGCCGCGTTCTTTCAGAAAGATCGGCGGTATTTCGCAGGTCAGCTCGGCTGCAAGGTCGTCGGCAGTCCCGAGTTCTTCGGAGGCTGCCTGAGCGTCACCCATTTTCAGCAGAGCAGCAGCTTTGTCGAGGTGCAGCGCGGCAGTATTGTAGATCTTCAGATTTGAGGGAGATTTCTTAGAGTAAGTATTCTTCTCATTTCTGTATTCGAGCGCCCAGTCGTAATACTCCAGAGCCGTATCATATCTGCGGTCAATGACAGCTTCTTGAGCTGCAATTGCAAGAAACGCTGAAAGCGCTGAACCTGTTCCGCATCTTTCCGGCGTACCAGCCAGCAGGTCAGAATATTCCTCTATGACTGAAAGGTAACGCAGATCATTATTAGCTGCCGAGCAGTAGTCAAGCTGAGCGACCATATGCTCATTGCGTTCGATGAGGCGTTTTTCAGGCAGCTTTTCTATCTCAGCGAGCAGAATTCCAGCCTTGTCAGTTTCACATCTCATATCGTGACAGCAGAGCTTGAGCGTCAGTGCGGCGAGGTAGTCGATTTTATTCTTGTCCGCACTTTTTACCAGCCGGTCAGCTGCGGCAAGCGCCTCATCGGAGCATAATTCTTTGTTGAAAAGCTCGTAATAAGTCTTTTCGCGCCTGACGAGCCGGGACATTCTGACTGCGTCTGATATACTGCCGGTGCTTCTTATTATTTTTGCAGCCGTATCGGTAAATATGATGAAGAACAATGCTGCAATCGTGAGGGCTATGTCAGCGACCGCAAATATCAGTATCCACAGAATAAAATGCAGCTTGTCCTGCATAAGGAACGACAGCAGGAGCTCCGCGGCGATGACCGGTACGAACGCCTTTCCTATGAAGTTTGAGAAGCGGTTTATTTTCCGGTCAAGAGAGATCTTTTTTGCGATCTTGTCAAGCCTGTCCTTTGAAATCTCTATCATAGCAGCTTATCTGTATTTGTAAACAGTTGCGGACTCGAAGCCGTCGAGGAGGGCGGTCATCTTTCCGAAAGCCATACCCGTACCCTTTGCAACGCAGTTTATGGAGTCCTTTGCGATATTGCAGTTGATGCCGATAGTACGCTTGATGAGCTGGGGAAGTCCGCCGAGAAGAGCACCGCCGCCGGTCATAAGCAGACCGTTGTCGTAGATGTCACCGACGAGCTCCGGGGGAGCGTCCTCGAGGACTTTTCTCACGGCTTCCATAATGGCGAAGGTGTCGTCCTCGATAGCCTCAAACAGCTCTGTTTCACTGAGCAGCACCTGTGCCGGGAGACCTTTCAGCAGGCTTCTGCCCTTGACCATAAACGTCATCTCGTCGCTCGGATCGTAGAGGTTGCAGAGCTCCATTTTGACCTTCTCGGCAGTGCGTTCACCGATGAGGAGCTTGAACTTGTTCTGCATATACTTCATAATGGAGCGGTCGATAGCGTTTCCGGCAGTCTTTATCGTGTGGGAGGTGACAACGCCGTTCATCGAGACGATAGCGACGTCGGTCGTACCGCCGCCGATGTCAACGATCATATGACCTTTTGCCTTTGTGATATTTACTCCGGCACCGATCATAGCGGCGATAGGCTCCTGTATGAGATAGACCTGACGTGAGCCTGCACTCTTTGCAGCGTCAACGACAGCGCGGCTCTCGATGTCCGTGATGAACGAGGGAACGCATATAACTATCCTCGGCTTGAGCAGCTGGTGACCTGTAACCTTGAGTATGAATTCGCGTATCATACTGTGAGCGAGGTCGTCGTCCGAAATAACACCCTCACTGATAGGGCGGACAACGGCGATGTAGTCGGGATTTCTGCCTATCATCTCGTAGGCTTCCCTGCCGACCGCGAGAACGCGCTCTGTCCTTGTATTGTAGGCTATGACCGAGGGCTCGCTGAGGACAACGCCCTTGTTTCCCATAGTCATAACGATATTTGACGTGCCGAGATCTATACCGATGTCAGTATTTGCCATTTTATTTCTGTTCCTTTCTTTCTATCATTCCGAGGACCTCGAGTATACCTGCGCCGCTTTCGCTTACAGGAGCGTGAACGTCCTTGCTCACAGTTGAGGTGAGCATTGCGCGCAGACAGGTATAACGTCTTGTCCGTTTGTTGTTATCGACCATTTCGTGTATCTTTTCCTCAGAGCCTATAAGTATCAGGAGCTTTTTGGCTCTTGTAACAGCTGTGTAGAGGAGGTTGCGGTAGGAGAGCTTCTCAAAGCCGCCCATAAGTGGTATGATGACGGCTTCAAATTCGCAGCCCTGACTCTTGTGGACGGTTATCGCGTAGGCGAGCTCTACCTGCGACAGGAGGTCGAACGGATAGCTGGCTATCCTGCCGTCAAAGTCGATGACAGCGGTCATAGCTGCCGGACTTATCTTGCGAATGATACCGATATCGCCGTTGAATATGCCGGTACCCTGTTCGCCGTCCTTGTTCCATACGATGTCGTAGTTGTTGCGTGTCTGCATCACCTTGTCGCCCTCGCGGAAGGTGAAGATATAGCTCTTGTATTCGGCTTTTCCCTGAGCCGGAGGATTGAGCTCGTTCTGGAGCACCTTGTTCAGCTCGACAGAACCGAGTGTGCCCTTGCGCGACGGCGTGAGCACCTGAATATCCTCTACAGGGGAGTATTTATAGGCTTTGGGCAGCCTTGTTTTCACGAGGTCAGCGACGAGCTGGACGGATTTTTCGTAATCGTCGCGCTTGAAGAAGAAGAAATCGTTGTTCTTCTGGGTGAGGTCGGGGTACTGTCCTGAAACTATCCTGTGAGCGTTCGTGACGATGCAGCTCTGCTGAGCCTGACGGAATATCTCCTTCAGCTCGATAGTGGGAACTATACCGCAGGCGATGAGGTCACCGAGAAGGTTTCCGGCGCCCACTGACGGAAGCTGGTCGCTGTCTCCGACCATTATCAGCTTGCAGCCGAGCCTTACCGCACGGAGCAGCTTTTCAAAGAGTAGAACGTCCACCATAGACATCTCGTCGATAACAAGAACGTCACATTCAAGGGGATTTGTCTCGTTGTGTGCAAAGACCGTTCTGCCGCCGGCATCGTAGACTACCTCGAGCAGACGGTGGATAGTTTTGGCTTCGCAGCCTGTGAGATCGGACATACGCTTTGCAGCGCGTCCGGTGGGGGCGGCGAGGAGTACCCGGCAGCCCTTCTTTTCAAATATCGAGATAATGGCGTTGAGGGTGGTGGTCTTACCTGTACCCGGTCCGCCGGTGAGTATCATAAGTCCGCGTGAAACAGCGGTCGTAATAGCCTGCCGCTGGAGCTTTTCATAGCGTATACTGTGTTCCTCCTCTTCGATGTTGATGAGGGTATCGTAGTTGAAATCTTCGGGCGAGGAGAAGTCCTTGAGGATATGTATCCTGTCCGCGATGAACTGCTCTGCGTAGAAATAGTCCGGAAGATAGACATATTCGCGCTCGTTTTTGATGTACTCGAACAGTTCGTTATCGTCGAGAGCGGCGTTGTAGCAGCGGTAGAAATCCGTCTCGCTTATGCCGAGAGCAGTTCCCGATTTCTGGAGCAGAGTCTCAAGCGGCAGACAGGAGTGTCCGAGGGAGGTGTTTGCGCGGAGAATGTACTGCATACCGGCGATCACACGCTTGCGGTCACTGCGGTCGATGTGCATATCATAGGCTATCGAGTCGGCTTTACGAAAGTCGAGCTCTATGGACTC
>ODAI011858342.1_pt1 | contig 24024 bp, 20 predicted proteins | sample 1539321 | NCBI WGS metagenome assembly ODAI01 (sample SAMN02144231, study PRJEB22623) | gut metagenome | biome: sheep rumen | host: Ovis aries | place: New Zealand | reverse complement strand
GGATCAGCGGACCGCCAGTTCCAGCCAGGGTGTGAGCAGCGTGAACGAGGTTTCTGTACTTCTGTGAAGCGCCGGTATATTCGCCGCCGTTATTGAAGTAGAGGTTAGCAGCACCGTTGATGAAGCAAACCATAGTGGTGAGGATATTAGAAGGCATTGGAATATCAATTACCATACCGTAAACATCGTCTTTTTTGAAATTGCCCTGGAAGAATTTAACAGGGAAGTTGAGAGCCTGACCTCTTGTCATCAGGTATTTTTGTGTAACCGGGTATCTGTCATTGATAGGCATAATAATACTTCCTTTCATAATAGAATTAATTGAATAATGATATAGTTATGATTTAGGGTAATGAAGTATCAGTCCAGCATATCTCTTGTCATTTTTGCGAGGACTTCCATACCCTTTTCGATCTGCTCGTTAGTAGGAGTAGAGTAATTGAGGCGGAAGGAATGACTGACTTCATTTTCCGCAATGCTGAACGAATTACCCGGAACTACAGCGATCTTGTAGTCTTTGACAGCCTTAGTGCAGAACTGGTTCATGTCGCAGTTTTCAGGGAGAGTACACCAGATGAAGAGACCGCCCTGTGGTTTAACGTAGGTTATCTTTTTGGAGAAGCCGCTGTCGATGAAGCTGCACATCAGCTCACATTTCTGGCGGTAGATATCACGGAGCTTTTTGAAATGAGCCTCACGGTCGATAGTTGACATAAAGCGGTAAGAGATGACCTGAGCCCAGATATTGGAGTGGACATCAGACACCTGCTTGCAGACAACGATCTTCTGGATTATCGGAGCAGGAGCGGAAACGAAACCTGTTCTGAAGCCGGGAGAGATGAGTTTTGAGAAGGTGCTGGAGTAGATAACTCTGCCTTCAGTGTCGAGACTCTTGATGGACGGAACATTTTCGCCGGCGAATCTCAGCTCACCGTAGGGGTCGTCCTCAAGAATGATGAAATCGTACTTGCAGGCGAGTTCATAGACAGCTTTTCTCTTTTCAAAAGACATTGTTCTGCCAGTGGGGTTCTGGAAATTCGGAATAAGATAGAGGATCTTTACATTAGGCTCAGTCTTAAGGGCATTTTCCAGTTTTTCGAGATCAATGCCGTCATCTTCCATGTCGATGCCTACCAGGTTTACATTGTATGAACGGAAAGCGTTCAGTGAACCGATAAATGAAGGAGACTCACAGAGAAGAGTATCGCCTTCATTGAGCAGCACTTTACATGAAAGCTCATTAGCCTGCTGACCGCCGGAGGTAACGATAAGGTCATCGAATTCCGGGTGGAAGCAGTTTTTGCTTTTCAGCCATTCCTTAAGGAAGTCACGGAGGGGAGTGTAACCCTCAGTGATGCTGTACTGGAGAGCAAGAATAGGGTCATTTTTCAGAAGATCAGCGGAGATCTCAGCGATCTCTTCCTTTGGGAAAGCCTCTGGAGCGGGGTTTCCGGCGGCAAAGGAGATAACAGAAGGATCTGCTGTGAATTTAAGTATTTCTCTTATGGCAGAAGCCTTAAGACCGCTGACTTTATCGGAAAATTTGTATTCCATTTTTAAAAATTACCAGCCTTTCCGGAGGTATATATTTTTTTGGAAAAAGATATACCTTTTATTAATTATCATTGCAACAATTACGTTCACAATAACTCACCCTATATTATAACACATTTTTTCCAATTCTGCAACATATATTTTTATGAAATGATGAAAAATTTTTTGTCAGGAAGGAAGGCCAGGATATTTGAAAAAGCAGAATTTCTTCAAAGGCTCCGTTATACTGATGCTTTCAGCGGTGGCAGCAAAACTGCTGGGAGCACTGTTCAAGATACCGCTGACGAATATTCTTGGCGGAGTTGGAATGAGTTATTTCAGCTGTGCATACAGTGTATTCATGCCGGTTTATGCGCTGACGGTCACAGGACTGTCGTCGGCGGTGGCAAGACTTACAGCCCAGAGCATTGCGCTGGGAATGTATGAAAATGTCAGAAGAATAAGACGGACGGCACATCTGCTTTTTTCAGCGGCAGGACTGGCAGGCGGCGGAGCGGTTGCATTGCTGGCAGGAAAATTCAGCGAGTATTCAGTGGGCGATGACCAGGCGGCACTGGCAGTGATGATGATAGCGCCGTCAGTACTTTTCGGCTGTGTTACGGCAGTTGAAAGGGGATATTACGAAGGCATGAGGGATATGTATCCCACGGCGGCATCACAGGTTTTCGAGGGGATAGTGAAGGCAGGAGCAGGCTTGTGTCTGAGTGGATATGTTTCGGCTCACGGCAGGGAGATAATAGTTTATTTTCCGGGCATGACAGACGTAAGGGCATTAGCAGCGGCAGCCGGAATACTTGGAGTGTCGGTGTCATCGTTAGGAGCGGTGATATTCTTTGGGATTATGGGGATATTCCGCAGAAGTCCGAAGCTGAAGGGTGAAAGTTATATTCAGTCTCACAGGGAGATAGCGGCTGAGCTGGTAAGAACTGCGCTGCCTGTGGGGATAAGTGCGGTGGTGACGAATCTGACTGCATTGATAGATATGTGGACGATGATAGGCTGCATATCAAAGTTCGGAACAAATATAAAACCGCCGGCAGGGATATCGCCGGAGGATATGCCGCAGTTCATATACGGTTCATTTGCAGGGATAGCGCTGACGGTTTTCAATCTTGTGCCTTCGGTTACGAATATGCTTGGGAAAGGAGCGCTGCCTTACATAACCTCAGCCTGGGAAAAGAAGGATATGGAACTGCTGAAACACAGCACCTCACAGGCATTGTTCGGGTCAGCGTTTATAGCTGTTCCGTCGGCAGTGGGGATAGGCGTATTGTCGAAGGAGATACTTCTGTTTTTATTTTCACGTCAGACAGATGAAGCCTTGCTTTGTGCAGAGCCTCTGAGACTGCTGATGCCGGGAATGGTGCTTTTATGTATAAGTTCAACGGTATTCAGTATGTTACAGGCTGTTGGAAGGGCAGACGTTCCGCTGAAAATAATGCTGATAGGCACAGCGGTGAAGCTGGCAGGAAACATAGCGATGATACCATTTATGGGAGCAGAGGGAGCAGCACTTTCCACATCAGTCAGCTATGGAGTTATAGCAGTGCTGTCACTGTGGATATACTTTAAATATACCGGAACGGCTCCGGATATAACTCCGCTGCTTGCGGTAGTCTACTCAGGAGCGATGTGCGGCGGAGCGGTGTGGCTGGTATCTGATATACTTCAAAGACCGGGAGCTTCTGGGTTTATCAGTCTGCTTATACCGGTCTGCATTGGGGGAGCGGTATATCTTTTGTCGGTATGGCTGTCAGCGAGAAAGGAGCTTTCAGCTAATTCATAATGCAGAGAGCTGACTTAAGCGCTGGAAAATAAAGCTGAAAAAATCCCTGTACATTTCTGCACAGGGATAGCTTTAGCATAAATAATTAGAAATTTTTTATCAGCCTGCAAGATCAGCCGGCAGACTAATGATATCATCTGCACTAACCTCGCACTTGATAACACTGGATTTGTTAGTGTTATTGTTCTGAGTCGGGAAGAAGCAAACTGTCATAGTATCAACGCCTTCTGGGATAAGGAAACCGCCGATGTAGCCGTTCAGCTCACCGTTGGCAGGAACGGTGAAGGGGTTGACAAAGTACTTGTCGCTGTAATTTGAATCAGCGAAGATCTGGGTCCTGATATCGAAATGGGATTCAGAGCCGTCGGGGAGAAGGATATAAAAATTATTCAGGCAGTTCAGCTCATAGCTTTCGGAAGAGGAGTTGCCGATAGTAACATCGAGATAGAAATATCTTCTGCCGTCCTCAGTTTTTTCACCGGAATCAATAACGGAATTGAGCTTGAAAGTAGTCTGGTTTTCATCAGCAGACTCTGCAACACCAACGTTTATCTCATTGCTTGCGAGACCTTCCTGAGTGGCAGCAGTAGGTCTTTCGTTTGCATTTTCATAAGCGGTATAAGAGGTGGTGTCGCTGACGGACTTATCGGAATAATTTTTTTCTTTTGAGCAGCTGACAGATGCTGCGGCAAAAATAGCTGCTGACAGCATAAGTGTCGGGAATATATATTTTTTCATTATAATTGACCTCCAGAATTAATGGATCGAAATGATTGCATTAATAGTATAACACATAATACAGGACGTTGTCAACTGAAAGATTAATATTTGACTTTATATCAGTTAGCGTGCATTTCACCTCTGACGTCTGGAAAACGAACTGCCCAAAGATACTTAGCGGCATTTTACAGCGGTGAGGTTCAGCAGCGTGCGTATCTGAAATAAAAAAACTGCCGGAACGAGTCCGGCAGTCATGTTTCATGTGTAAATATCAGCTTTACTGATCATTCTTCGCTGGGAGCGCCAACGGGACAAACACCTGCACAAGCACCGCAAGCTACACAAGTATCTGCATCGATCTGATACTTTCCGTCACCCTCTGAAATTGCGCTTACAGGACACTCAGCCTCACAAGCTCCGCACATTACACAATCGTCTGAAATAATGTATGCCATAATAGCACCTCCGTTAAGTATTTTTTAGGATTGGTTACCTGTTAATTATATTTTATCATATATTTTTGAAAAATCAAGTGGTGTTTGTTAGCTAAAACTCACGAAAAATATTTTTCAACGGCTATAATAAGCAAAGGCATATAATAGCATATACTTACAACTTTTTTTGAAGCTCAAAAATCCTGACAAGTGTCAATTTTTGGCTATATATCGCCGTTTCTGGATTTGGCAAAATATTTGAAAAAACGCTGACAGTTGTAAAGCTAAAACACGCTTTCAATGCACTGCTTACTATATAAAGTAGATGGCATTGAGCAGATATATCTTTCATTGGCAAAAAATAAAAGTTTTTTTAAAAAAAATCCCGGAACCCCTTGATTTTTTTGAACAGCGGTGGTATAATATGTATGATAGTTAAGCTCAAGACCGGAAATTTCCGGTCTTTCGTTTGTAATGAGGGCTTTGTCCTCATCAGAGAGAAAGGAGAATGTTATGAAGCTGAAAAAATTCGGCGGCACAGAAAAAAAGGTCTATGACCTTGTTAAGCCGATAACTGATGAACTGGGCTACTATCTCTGGGACGTAAGCTATGTGAAGGAAGGAGCATCGTGGTATCTGAGGATCTTCATTGATCAGGATGAGGGTATCACTATCGAGGACTGCGAAAGAGTCACTGAACCGGTGAACACAGTTCTTGATGAGGCTGATCCTATCCCGCAGAGCTATATGCTGGAGGTTGGCTCGGCAGGTCTGGAGAGAGAGCTTCTGAAAGAAGACCATTTTCAGGTGTGTATGGGTGATAAGGTGCGTATACGCTTTATCAGAGCCGTTGACGGAGTTAAGGAAACAGCTGCTTACCTTACCGGTGCCGACAAGGATTCTGTCACCGTTAAGGATGAGGAAGGCAATGAGCATACCTATCAGCTTTCAGACATCGCCTTCGTAAAGCTCTGGTTTGAGTTTGAATAAGCTGAAAAGCAATAACATTATAATGGAGGAATAACAATGGATAATTTTTTCGAGGCTCTGGCAAAGCTCGGAGAAGAAAACAGCGTCGGCACTGAGGTCCTTATCGAAAAGGTAAAGTCCGCTATGCTTAAAGCCGCAAGAAAGGCTTATCCCCACAGTGAAGATAGGATAAGCGTTGAGATCGACCCAGCTACTAAAAAGTTCGCAATGTATATCGTTCAGGATATTATCGACGATGAACCTATCGACGTTAATGAGATAAATATCGAAGAGGCAAAGCTGAAAGATCCTAACGCTGTTGTTGGCGGTACTATCCTTAAGGAGATAGATATCTCAAAGCTCGGAAGAATGGCAGCCCTTTCTGCAAAGCAGTCCATTAAGGGCGATCTGAGAGAGATAAGCCGTGAGCAGGTGCTTTCAAAGTTTGAGAGCAAGGAGCATGACTGTATTGCTGTCAAGGTTTCGCAGATCGACCCTGGCAGAGGTAATGTTACTGTTGAGTACGACGGCACTGAGCTTTACCTTTTCAGAAATGAACAGATCCCCAACGAAGAGCTTAAGGAAGGTCAGATCGTCAAGGTTTATATCACCGGCATCATCGAGAAGAGCAAAAAGCCTATCGTGAAGATCTCCCGTACCCACAGAGACCTGGTAAAGCGTCTGTTTGAGCTGGAGGTGCCTGAGATATATGACGGTACAGTTGAGGTGAAGTCTATCTCCCGTGAAGCCGGTTCAAGAACAAAGATCGCTGTATGGTCAAAGGACCCTAACGTTGATGCGATCGGTGCCTGCATAGGTCCGAAGAGAGCAAGAATCACAGCTGTTGTCAATGAGCTTAACGGTGAGAAGATAGATATCATTCCATGGAGCGAAGTTCCGGAGGAATTCATCGCAAGAGCCCTTGCACCTGCTGAGGTTCTTAAGACTGTCATCACTTCATTTGAGGGAAAGACCTGTACTGTAATAGTTCCCAATAACCAGCAGTCTCTGGCTATCGGCAACAAGGGTCAGAATGCAAAGCTTGCAGCAAAGCTTACAGGATACAAAATTGATATCAAGCCGCAGTTTGATGTGCTGACAGGTGAGGAAGCTCCGGAAATGGATCCTTCTGTGAAGTCAGCTGAGAGAGTGGCAGCTGAAGAGCCGGAAGCTGAGGCAAATGCAGAGGCTGAGGTGAATGCTGAGGCTGAGGTAAATTCAGATGCTGAGACAAATGCAGATGCTGAGACAGCTGATGAAAATGCTGAGGAAGAATGAGCATGAAGCCTAAAAAAATACCCATGAGAATGTGTCTGGGCTGCAATGAAATGAAACCAAAAAAAGAACTGATGCGAGTGGTGAGTTCGCCGGAGGGCGAGATAAGCCTTGATTTCGTCGGAAAGAAAAACGGAAGAGGTGCTTATATCTGCCGCAGCAGCGATTGCTACGAAAAAGCAAGAAAAGCAAGAAGACTGGAAAAGACATTCTCATGCAAAATAGATGAAAGCGTATACGAGGTGATGGCTGAGGAACTCAGACGTGAAACGGAAAACAGCTGATCTGCTGAGTATATGTATAAAAGCAGGAAAGACTGTCAAGGGATTCGACAGCGCCTGCACTGCGGTAAAGGACGGCTCTGCCTGCTGTATCCTTACAGCGTCAGATGCTTCTGATAAAACCGTCAAGGAGATCAGGTTCGTCTGCGGAAAATACGGAGCTGAGGTGCTGGAAACACAGCTTACCAAGGCGGATATGAGAATATACTGCGGCAAGGAAACAGCTGTTATCGCTGTCTGTGACAAAGGTTTTGCAGACGGCTTCGCAAGGCTGATCTCAGCTGCACCGGATAATTCCCAGCCGGACAGAACATAGATGATCCCGTATAAACAATATGCCGTATGATATGTATTTACGGCGACAGCGAACGGAGGTACTATAAGCCTATGGCAAAAAAAGTAAAGTTAAGTGATGCTGCAAAGGATCTGGATATTTCTTCGCAGGATCTTATAAATTATTTCGCAGAAAAGGGCGATAATAAAAAGAAGGCTTCAACATCTCTGACAGAAGATGAAATGGATCTTGTGCTGGAGCATTTTACGAAGCTTCATGAGGTAAGCAGCTTTGACTCTTACTTCGCAACAAAAAATGATCCGAAGCCAGAGCGTAAAAGGGAAGAGCCAAAGCCGGAAAAGAAGCCTGCTCCTAAAAAGACAGAGAAGTCTGAGGAGAAAAAACAGCCGGCTGCGCCTAAAAAGGAAGAGAAAAAAGTAACTGCAAAGGCTGCTCCTAAAAAGGAAGAGAAAAAGCCTGAAACTAAGACTGCTCCAAAGGCTGAGGATAAAAAGCCTGAAACTAAAGTTGCTCCAAAGGCTGAGGATAAAAAGCCCGAATCTAAGACTGCTCCGAAGCCTGAGGATAAAAAGCCTGAAACTAAGACTGCTCCGAAGACTGAGGAAAAAAAGCCGGAAACTAAGACTGCTCCAAAGACTGAGGATAAAAAGCCTGAAACTAAGACTGCTCCGAAGCCTGAGGATAAAAAGCCTGAAACTAAGACTGCTCCAAAGGCTGAGGATAAAAAGCCTGAAGCTAAGACTGCTCCGAAGCCTGAGGATAAAAAGCCTGAGGAAAATCCTGCTCAGCAGAAGAATCAGCCTTCCAAGAAGAATAAGAAGACTGAGAAAAAACAGCAGGCTAAAGCTCAGGACAGAGGTGAACGTACAAAGTTCAGCGGCGGATTCAGCTCTGAAACAGCTCAGAATTCTACCCAGAGACGTACTGTTGACACCAGAGGCAGCTATATAGATCTGGATAAGTACAACGAGAAGTATGAACAGATCGCTCCTACCAACAAGCACGGCGATAACTATTCTTCCAAAAAACAGAAAATCAACCAGAAATCCGCTCAGCGTACAAGGCAGCAGTTTTCAAAGAAGGAGAGCGAGGCTGAGAAGCTTAAGCGCCTTGAGCTTGAGCGTGCAAGAAAACAGCAGCTTAAGGTAATGATCCCTGACAGCATAACTGTCGGAGAGCTGGCTGCCCGTCTTAAAGCTACTGCCACTGAGGTAATAAAGAAGCTCATGGGTCTGGGCGTTATGGCTTCCATAAACCAGGAGATAGATTTTGACACCGCTTCACTGGTTGCAGAAGAAATGGGTGCAAAGGTTGAGCGTGAAGTCATCGTTACTATCGAGGAAAGACTTATCGATGACAGCGATGATGACGATACAAACCTTGAACCCAGATGCCCGGTTGTTGTAGTTATGGGTCACGTTGACCACGGTAAGACCTCTATCCTTGACAGAATAAGAAATGCTCACGTTGCCGCAGGTGAAGCCGGCGGTATCACTCAGCATATCGGTGCTTATCAGGTAAATGTCAACGGACAGGACATCACATTCCTGGATACTCCCGGACATGAGGCTTTCACTTCAATGCGTGCAAGAGGTGCTAATATCACAGATATTGCTATACTTGTTGTTGCAGCAGATGACGGTGTAATGCCCCAGACAGTTGAATCTATCAACCATGCAAAGTCAGCAGGAGTTCAGATAATCGTAGCTATAAACAAAATGGATAAGGAAGGCGCTAACCCTGACCGTATCAAGGAAGAGCTGACAAAATATGACCTGGTTTGTGAGGACTGGGGCGGAGATGTTATCTGTGTGCCTGTTTCAGCCAAGACCGGTGAGGGCATAGATGATCTTCTTGAAAATGTACTCCTTGTAGCTGAGGTCCAGGAGTATAAAGCAAATCCCGACAGACTGGCAAAGGGTACTGTCATTGAAGCACGGCTTGACAAGGGCAGAGGTCCTATCGCTACACTTCTTGTACAGAATGGTACTCTCCACCAGGGAGATATTCTCATAGCAGGAACTGCTGTGGGAAGAGTAAGAGTTATGACCAACGACAAGGGCAGAACAGTAAAGTCCGCAGGTCCGTCCGTTCCTGTTGAGATAACAGGTCTGGCTGAGGTGCCGAGCGCAGGCGATACCTTCAACGCTGTTGAGGACGAGAGACTTGCCCGTGAGCTGGTTGAAAAGAGAAAGCATGAGGCTAAGCAGGAGCAGTTCAACTCCTACAGAAAAGTCACTCTGGATAATCTGTTCAGCCAGATCGCTGAGGGCGAGATCAAGGAGCTGCCTATCATTGTAAAGGCTGATGTTCAGGGTTCTGTTGAAGCTGTAAAGCAGTCGCTGGAGAAGCTTTCAAATAATGAAGTAAGAGTAAGAGTAATACACGGTGCCGTAGGTGCTGTAAAGGAAAGCGATGTTATGCTGGCAAGTGCATCAAACGCAATCATTGTCGGCTTCAATGTTCGTCCGGATCCTGTTGCTGCTGAGAATGCAGAGCGTGACGGAGTAGATATCCGCCTTTACCGCATAATCTATGACGCAATCGAAGAGATATCCACCGCAATGAAGGGTATGCTGGCACCTAAGTTCAGAGATGTTGAGCTGGGAAGAGTTGAAGTCCGCCAGGTATACAAGATCTCTAATGTGGGCATGGTAGCAGGAAGCTATGTGCTGAACGGAAAGGTCACAAGAGGCTGTCAGGTTCGGGTTGTTCGTGACGGAATCATTATTGCCGATGACAAGATCGCTGGGCTCAAGCGTTTCAAGGACGACGCAAAGGAAGTGGCAGAAGGCTATGAGTGCGGTATAAGCCTGGAGCGTTTCAGCGATGTAAAGGAAGGGGATATCTTCGAGGCATACATGGTAGAGGAGTACCGTGAGGACTGATAACAGGAAAGGATAAATATGCCTAATTTTAAAAACAGCCGTATGGCAGAGGATATCAAAAGAGAAATGACAGCTGTTCTTCGGGAGCTTAAGGATCCGAGAATAGACAAGATGCTGACTATCGTCCGGGCTGATCTGTCCGGAGATATGTCCAGCTGCAAGATATACGTTTCAAGCTTTGAGGGAATGGAGCGTACTGTTGAATCGGTGAAGGGACTTAAAAGTGCAGCCGGATTTATCCGCCGGGAGCTTTTTCACCGTCTTAAAATGAGAAAGTCTCCGGAGCTGACTTTCATTGCTGATAATTCTATCGAGAGAAGCGCTGAGATCAGCAAAAAGCTCCACGATCTGAATATTGATAAGAATGAAGAAGATGCTCAGTGAAGGAGGAAATATGTTTATTGGATTCAGTGAAGCCGAGACCTTTTTGAGAAATTGCCGGGACGCAGTTATAATAACTCATATGTCTCCGGACGGTGACTGCATAGGTTCAGGCTTTGGACTTAAGGATATACTTTCTGAGCTGGGCGTAAGAAGCAGAGTAGTTTGCAGCGACCCTTTTCCAAAGCGGTATGACTTTATGACAAATACCGGAGTCGGTGAGGATTTTGAACCGCAGACCATAATTGCTGTGGATATAGCCGACCCGAAACTCATGGGGAAATATGAGGAGATATACGGCGGAAAGGTTCAGCTTTGTATCGACCACCATATCTCAAATAAAAACTATGCTGAAAAAACCCTTCTCCGTGGAGAAGCAACAGCAGCCTGTGAAATAATCTATGACCTGGCAAAATTTATGGGCGTAAAGATAACACGCCACTGTGCGATGTGTCTTTATACCGGAATAGCAACGGATTCAGGCTGTTTCAAGTATGACTGCACAACGCCGAGAGCCCATGAGATAGCAGCTGAAATGAAACGCTGCTACGATATAAATTTTGCTAAGATAAACAGGTATATGTTCGAGGTGAAATCTCTGGGCAGAATGAAGCTGGAAGGAAAGGTCTCAGAGCTTATGGAGGCTCATCTTGACGGCAAGCTGGCTATACTTGCGGTCACTCAGGATATGATGAAGGAGCTGGGAATAGCAATGGAGGAGCTGGAAGGCTTCGCACCGATGACTATACAGCTTGAAGATACTGAGGTGGGAATACTTCTCCGTGAGCGTGAGCCGGGAGTATATAAATGCTCGTTCCGTTCGGCAGACCAGGTGAATGTATCAGCGATATGTCAGGAGCTGGGCGGCGGCGGTCATGTAAAAGCAGCCGGCTGCACTGTCGAGGGAGATATTGACGAAGTTAAAAATAAACTGATAGAAGCAGTGAGAAAGGCTCTGTGATATGAACGGTATACTTCTCCTTAACAAGCCCCAGGGCTTCACCTCGTTTGATGCAGTCGCAAAGCTGAGAGGAATGCTCCATACCCGTAAGCTGGGACACGGCGGTACTCTTGACCCTATGGCGACAGGAGTTCTTCCGGTATTCATCGGCAATGCGGCAAAAGCTGCTGATATTATGCCGGATACTTCAAAGAGTTATCTTGCGGATTTCCGGCTGGGCTTCACCTCTGACACTCAGGATGTCTGGGGAAATGTGAAGGAATGCTCGGATAAAAATGTCAGCTATGATGAGCTTCAGGATATCCTTCCGGAGTTCAGAGGCAGGATAATGCAGATACCGCCTATGTATTCAGCAGTTCAGGTCAACGGCAGGCGGCTCTATGACCTTGCACGGCAGGGAATTGAAGTGGAGCGCAAACCCAGGGAGATAGAAGTGACTACGCTGGAAATATTCAGGTATGACCCGGAGACCCGTGAGGGTATACTGGAAATAGACTGCGGAAAAGGTACTTATGTGCGTACACTTATCAATGATATCGGTGAAAGGCTGGGAGTGGGCGGTATAATGACAGGACTTGTCCGTGACAGCTCCGGAGGATTCATATATAATGAATGTTATACCTTTGAGCAGATACAGCAGGCTTCTGACGAGGGACGCATAGAAGAGCTTATTGTACCTATTGACAGGGTATTTTCGTCCTATCCGGCAGTAAGGCTGAATGAAGCTCAGACCAGAATGTACCGCTGCGGTGTGAGACTTGATCTGACCAGAGTCAGAGATATCCGTCCGGATAAAGACGATTACAGGATATACGGCTTTGACGGCGCATTTATCGGTACAGCTAAGGCTGACCGGGAAAACGGTGAGCTTCGCATCGGAAAAAATCTGGGGTGAGACTATGGAACGCAAAAAAACAGCAGCAGCTCTTGGACTTTTTGACGGAGTACATCTTGGACACCGGGCAGTGCTGGAATTGGCTTGCAGAGAAAGTGAAAACGGCTTCATGCCGGGAGTGTTCACCTTTGACCCGATAAGCGTTTCACGGAAAACCGGCGGCAGTCAGGGGTATATCTACGGAAGCCGCCAGAAGATGAAGCTGCTGTGTGAATGCGGTGTCCGGTGGTATTATTCGCCGTCCTTTGATAAGCTCAGCGGACTTTCAGGTGAAGAGTTTGTACGAAGGGTACTTAAGGAACGGCTCAACGTGGGATTTGTCAGCTGCGGAAGGGACTTTCGTTTCGGAAACAATGCCTCCTGCGGAACAGAGGAGCTTAAGGAATTCGGAAGGAAGTACAGCTTCAGGGTGAGTATAGCTGAGGACGTGCGCCTTGACGGTGCAGTGGTTTCCAGCAGCAGTATACGCTCACTTCTTGGCAGCGGAGATATCACTGCGGCAAACAAACTGCTGGGCAGGGAGTATTCTATCTGGGCAAAGGTTTCTGACGGCAATCATATCGGCAGGACACTGGACTTTCCCACGATAAATCAGCACTATTCCAGCGGACAGCTGGTCCCACGATTCGGTGTTGACAGTACACATACAGCTGTTGGCGGCAGGATATACAGAAGCATCACCAATGTTGGAATAAAGCCTACCATAGAAGGTGAGCGCAGTCCGCTGGCAGAGACACATATACTTGATTTCAGCGGTGATCTCTACGGCAAGATGCTTGAGGTAAGCTTTGACAGGTTTATAAGACCGGAGAGAAAGTTTGCTTCCCTTGAAGAGCTTAAGACTCAGATAGCCAAGGATATTGCCGGTGAAAAAGACATATAAAATTCTTTTTTTCTTCACTCTGTTATCACATTAATATAATATCTTATTCAATGTAACATAGCATTGAAACCAATACCCTTATTCATGGAGCCAGTGGTTTTATGAAGGGGCGGGGAATGAACCTGCTTCAAAAAAGGTTCTCCCCGGAAGAGTTTCCCAACAGGAGGGATAAGCTGAAAATGATAGAGGTAAAACATCTAATTAAACGCTACGGCGACAAGCAAGCCGTAAATGACATCAGCTTCAAGGTCGAAAAGGGCGAGATACTCGGCTTTCTCGGACCTAACGGAGCAGGCAAGTCAACAACGATGAATATGCTTACAGGATATATTTCTTCCACTTCCGGACAGATACTCATAAATGGTGTGGATATACTTGAGGACCCGATAAAGGCAAAGGCTAATATCGGCTATCTTCCGGAAATACCGCCTCTTTATGTGGATATGACGGTAGATGCGTACCTGGGATTTATGTATGACCTTAAGAAGTGCAAGCTTTCAAGAAAGGCACATCTTAAGGAAGTCTGCGATCTCTGCAAGCTTTCAGGTGTAAGAAATCGTCTTATACGCAACCTTTCAAAAGGTTATAAGCAGAGAGTCGGACTTGCACAGGCGCTTATCAACAATCCGCCGGTGCTGATACTTGACGAGCCGACAGTTGGTCTTGACCCGAATCAGATAATCGAGATTAGAACTCTTATCAAGAAGCTGGGAAAGAATCATACTGTTATACTCTCATCTCATATTCTTCAGGAGATACAGGCAGTCTGCGACAGGATAATCATAATCAACAAGGGCGTTGTTGCAGCTGACGGAACTGCTGACGAAATTGCCAGCAAGCTTACCAATGAGCATAAGATGACAGTCCGCATCGAGGGCGATACCCATACTGCTGATGATAAGAACAAGATCGTTGATGCACTTAAATCCATTGACGGAGTAAAATATGTCCGTGCTGATATGGAGCGTGAAAAGGGCATATATGACTTTGATGTTGAAACTGACGGCGAGACTGATGTAAGGCGTGCGATCAACAGAATGTGTACAGAGAATGGCTGGAATATACTCATGCTCCAGCTTTCAGATATGACGCTGGAGGATATATTCATCAAGATCACCATGGGTGATGACCTGCGGAGAAATGACAGCAAGTCCAATAAGAAGAAAGCGCCTAAGATCAAGCTCAATGTTAAGGACGGCGAGCTTGTGGCTGAAGCTGATGATGAAAAGCCAGCAGAAAATAATGACAAGAAAGAAGAAGGAGGCGAGGAATAATGGGTGCGATATACAGACGTGAAATGGGAGCATTTTTTACCTCAGGCGTAGCTTATGTATTTCTTTCGGTATTCTTTCTGCTCTCCGGAATATTCTTTTTCAACGGAGTGATAGCTTCTGGTACAACTGAGACCTCTGCGCTGTTCAGCTCAATGTTTATAGTTGTACTCTTCCTTATACCAATCCTCACCATGAAGCTCATGAGCGAGGAAAAGAAAAACAGGACTGATCAGGGCCTTTTGACTGCGCCTATCGGTCTTTGGTCAATAGTTCTCGGAAAATATTTAGCAGCACTCACACTGTTCATAATTGCAGAGAGCATAGTATTTGTATACTCAATAATACTTGCATATCTGGGTGATGTAGTGTGGTCAACGCTTTTAGGAAATTACTTTGCTATGCTCTTCCTGGGCGCAGCATTCATAGCAGTGGGATTGTTCATATCCTCACTGACAGAAAACCAGATGGCAGCAGCAGTTGCAAGTATGCTGGTACTTTTTGTACTGTATCTTTTTGATTCGCTTTCAGCAAACATCAACAGCGAGCTGATAAAGAAGATAATGGCTTCACTTTCCTTCTATTCAAGATATCTTGAATTTACTCAGGGAGTGTTCAATCTTTCGAGTATAGTCTTCTTCCTCAGTGTGGCATTTCTGTTCAACTTCTTCACAGTAAGAGTGCTTGACAAGAGACGCTGGGGCTAATGCGAAAGGAGGACGATAAATATGAGTAAAAAGGAAAAAGAGATAAAGGAAACAGCTGCTGCGGAGGATTCAGGCGTAAGCAGTGACAAGCCTAAGAAGAAGGGCAATTTCAAGAAGCTTAAGTTTGGCTCAATGTCAATAGTAGTCATTGCACTGGTGGTTGCAATAGTAGTTGTAGTAAATCTCATGTGCAGTGCAGTTACCAAGAGATATCCTCTCAAGCTTGACCTGACACCGGATAAGAGATATGAGCTTTCTGACGATTCAAAGGCTATACTTGAAAACCTGGACAAGGACGTTGAGATAACCGTTACCAGCACAAAGGATACCTTTACAAGCATGGCTTCATATTTCAAGCAGCTTTATGCCAGCTATTACGGAGTCAATGTGGATATGCCCTATGACATTATACCTGAGATACTGGATAAATATTCAGTTTATGCAGAGTCCGGCAAGGGCAGCATAAATGTAAGATACGTTGACATTAACAAAGACCCTGACGTTATAAGCGGCTTCAATAAGATATATAACGGTGAGATAGCTGAGGGCAGCATTGTGGTAAGAGCCGGGGACAGAATAAAGGTGATATCCAATGATGATGTTATCAGCATGATAACTCCGGCACAGTCCAGCAGTCAGACAAATCACTCCATGACCTTTGTGGGCGAAAGCACGATCACATCTGCAATTATGGCTGTAAAAGATGCAAACCCTGGAAGAGCAGTTATGATATCATCAATGAATGGCTCTTCAATTTATGAAACCGCCTTCAGCAGCCCGGTTTCATCCTTCGAGAGCTTCCTCAGCAAAAACGGTTATGACTGCACAGAGGTAGATGCCGGAACAGATGCTTTAAGTCCTGATGACTATGACCTTGTGGTACTGGCAGTGCCTGCGATAGACTTCACAGAGGATATCGTGCAGAAGTTCAGTGATTTCCTTTACAACGGCGGAAAGCTCCAGAAGAATATGATCTATATCCCGAATCTTTATGCCGGCGATCTTCCGAATATTGAAGAGCTGCTTGCTGAGTGGAGAATACAGATAGATGACGCATATATTTTCGATGAAGAAAAAATGGTTCAGACCTATATCCAGGCAATGAGCATATCAGATTATTCACCGATGCTGAGCATTGCTGATGCAGAGATAGTCGGAACACCGGCAAATGAGGCTCTGCCGATAGCAGGTCCCGGAACAAGAGCTATAACAATTATCTCCAAGAATAATGAGGTCATTACAAAGGAATTGCTTAAATCCGCTGATTCTTCATACCTCAGAGCACTCGGCGAAACTGATGAAGTTTCTGATGAAAAGCAGAGCTATAACGCTGCTGTTCTTGCAAGAAAGGAAGCACAGGACGGACTTGATGTTATCCGCAGCAATATGCTGGTAATAGGAAGCTCCTTCATGATGGACAGCTATATACTCCAGAATACAAATACCTATAACAATGCAACTGTACTGCTGAACATGATCAATTCCGTAACAGGAAAGGAAGCAAGCATTGTCATTCCCGACAAGGCACTCCAGCAGGCAACTATCGCTCCTACTACAAAGGACGCAAATGTAATAAGAATAATCGTTATTGTTATTATACCGGTGCTTGTGGCAATTACCGGAGTGATCGTATTATTAAGGAGAAAGAATAAATGAGCAAGACACTTAAGGGCATTATCGGACTTACAGCGCTGCTGGCTGTTCTTGGCGGAGGCTACGCAGCGTTAAGGCTTACTGAGCCGAAGGACGATCCTGACAGCTCTTCTTCAGGCGCTGAGATGACAACATCTGCACTGTCAGAAACAGTGATACTCATTAAGGACGATGCCGTTACAGGTACTGATCCTGAAACCGGCGAAACTCTTGAAGGGGTCATAAAGACTGTTGATGTTACAAATCAGACTGATGTGCTTCACGTTGTACAGAAATCCACAAAGACTGAGGAATCTGCCGCAACCTATACTCTTGACGGCTATCAGGACATAAAAATGAACGACAGCGTTATAGGTACTCTTGCCAATAATGCCAACGGTCTGACCTCTGAATCCACCATAGAGAAGGATTGTACTGATCTGGCAAAATTCGGACTGGAAGAACCAGCAATCACCGTTAAGGTCACTTACGAGACCGGAACTGAGGTCACTCTTCTAATAGGAGATCCTGCACCGGCAGGCGATGCTGTTTATTGCAGGCTTGATGGCAGCAATGATGTATATACCGTCAGAAGCTCTGCCCTTGCCAATTACAGCAAGCCCCTGAATGAGTTTGTGGATAAGACATTGCTGGAGGCTCCGGATCAGGATAATTATCCTATTGTGGACAGTTTGAGGATCGAGCGTGATGATATCGACTATGATATATTCATAAAGTACGATGACAGACATGATGACGAGAATTATACCGGCGGTACTTCAGCAACTCATGTTATGGTGGAGCCGACAGATGCGTTTCTTTCAGTTGAGCGTTCAACGGATATAATAACGGGTATGTTTGGACTGAGCGCAACGGATATTTACAGTCTGCACTGTGAGGAATCAGATATTGCCGGAGCAGGTCTGAAGGAACCCTTCTGCAAGGTGACTATGGACTGTAGAGATGCCGATGATCATGTGCTGCTGATAAGCGAGCCTTTCACAGACAGTGTAAACGGAAAATGCTGCTATGCAATGCTTAAGGGTGAAAAGGTGATATTCACAATTGCATATGACAAGCTGCCCTGGGCAAGTGTAATGCCGGTAGATATCGCTTCAAAGATATTTATTGCAGATTATGTATGGAGCCTTACGGATATGGATATCAAGGTAAGGGACGGCGAAGAGCAGAAATTCACAATTGCTCCGATTGATCCGGAATCTGAGGTGAACAGCAGAAAGTCAGCTGACATGAAGGTAACACTCAACGGCGAGGAATATGACAGTGAACGTTTCAGACTTTTCTATAGCTTCCTTGTGGGAGCAAATGCAGAGGAGCTGATCCTTGAAGAAAAGATTTTTGATACCGAACCGGCTGTTACTATCACCTACAGCGAGAGCTATGATGATGAGCAGAAAGAGATAAAGATCTATGATGCAAGCAATTTCAGGTCGATCATAGTCATCAATGGCATTCCGAAGTTCTATATCTCCAAGTCATATGTTGATACCCTTATAGATAATATAGGCAAATTCAATACAGATGAAGACTTTGTCACCACATGGAAATAAGACAGCTGCAAAGCCTTAAGCTATAGGGCAATGCTTGAAAATCAAACAAGGAGGTCGTCACATGAGCGAGAAATTCAACACTTATAAAGGGTATCCGCTGGTAAGAAGCGGAGATCAGCTGTACTATGGGTATATGTCTGATCCGTATGTAATATGGATGACGATAACCGGAAAGAAGGATACAGGCGAGGTAAAAACAGCCTCAAAGGTGAAGATAATCCTTATCGACACCAATGAGCCGAATCCGATGAACGCATTCAAGAAGAACCGTGAGTTTGAATGCGGACTTTACGAGGCACTGGATATTGCAAAGCTCTGGCTCGACAAAGCACTTGTGAGCTGAGATATGGCAGATAACCATATAGAAGTTATGCCCCTGAGCGATTTTTGTACTCAGGGGCATTGTTATCTTATGGCAACCATAGTCAGAAGCATGAACTTGGAATGTCCGAACACTTTGATAAAACTAGGATTTGCAAATGTGCTTTTTACGAAGGGCTGTCACTTTTATCCTGACGGGTTATGACGGGTTGACGGGTTATTACTATATGTACATGAAAAAAACACTTTACTATACTAAAGTGTATAAAAAATATAGAGTATATGAAAGTGCCGTCAAACCCGTCATATTCATAATTTATTCATAAGCGAGAGCGAAGTATAAAACTGCTTGTGAAGGGTTACGGAGGGGTATTACTATATGAACATGAAAAATCACTTTACCGCACTAAAGTGCATAAAATATAGAGTATATGAGAGTCCTTTTTTTATATTCAGGATATATTTAAGCTTCCTGAGCTTTGGCGAAAGTTTCAAGGAAGAATAATACCAACTGTAATCGGATAATTTTTAGTTGAATTGTGAATAAAAGCACTGATAATTTAAGCAATAATTTAAGATTAATCTGTGATTAATATCAAAAAAACTTCTTAAGTATTTGTCTATCAGGACGAAATTCTATACTCACGGTCATTTTGTGCAAAAATATTCTTGAAATGTTCAGCAAAAAATCATATAATTATGATGAGAAGAATGTTGATGCCATTCATAATAAAAGGAGGAAAAACATGAAAAACAGATTTTTCAAAAAAGGACTTTCAGTTCTTTCAGCAGCTGCACTGACTGCTGTTTCATTCGCTTGTGTTATGCCGTCATATGCAGCTGACGGTGATACAACAGTGTTCCCTTACCGTATCGAGGGCGAGGATATGCAGGACGCAACACTGTGGACATCTATCTATAAGGACGAAGTGCCCGGATATTCCGGAGAAGGTTTCGCTTACATCACCGGCGGTCCTATGAGTTTTACAGTAAACGTGCCGGAAGATGCAATGTATTCCATTGTAGTAAGAGGCGCACAGATACTGGACGAGGGCGGCCGCTTTCAGACCATTGAGGTGAACGGCAGCGAGTATTCAAAAACAGTGCCTTATTCAGCTGAATGGACTGACTATGATTTTGGCATGGTTCGTCTTAAGAAGGGCGAGAATACTATCAGGTTCCTCAATAAATACGGATATATGGCTATTGACTATGTAACTGTATCTGAGGCTGTATTCCCTGACCTTTCAATGGCTGACGATACTCCCATTGACCCGGATGCTACTCCTGAGACAAAAGCTCTCATGAAGTACCTTAAGAGCGTTTACGGAAAGAATATCCTCTCCGGTCAGCAGGAGATCTACGGCGGCGGACACAGCGTGGAAACAACTATCCGCTATGATGCTGCTTCAAATAAATGCGTAGACAGCAGCGGAAAAGAATACTCCTTCGATGAGGCTGATATCAGCACCGCTGATGACGGTTCTAAATTCGTATGGAAGTGCTTCGACGAGGAAGGTCAGCAGTACAACTATAACAGCCAAAACCGTAATTATTCTTACAATGACTACAACTATGAGATAAAGTATATCTACAATCTGACTGGTAAGAAGCCGGCTATTCACGGCTATGATTTCGGAAGCTACTGTCCCTGCTATGCCTGGGACGACGGAGTTGCACAGCGTATGATCGACTGGGCAACAAAGGAAAACGGCATCGTAACAGCTTCATGGCATATCAATGTGCCTAAGACTATGGCTGATTATACTCTCGGCGAGCCTCTTGAATTCGAGAAGACGACCTATACTCCTCAGACAGATTTTGTAACAGCAAACTGTATGATCGAGGGTACAGCAGAATATGACTACTTCCAGCTTTGCATGGAGAATCTTGCAGCTGAGCTGCTTAAATTACAGGAAGCAGGAGTTCCGGTAATATTCCGTCCATTCCATGAGGCTGAGGGTAATCCCAGCAAGACCAGCGATCCTGTAGACGGTTCAGGAGCATGGTTCTGGTGGTCAAAGGAAGGCACAAAGGTATATCATGAGCTTTGGTCATTGTTGCAGGATACTCTCATGAACAAGTATGGTCTGCATAACCTTATCTGGGAGCAGAATCTTTATGCCTGGTCAGACGCATCTGCTGAGTGGTATTCAGGCGATGACAAGGTAGATATCGTTGGATATGACAAGTACAACGTTAAATACAACCGCCACGACGGAAAGACCAGCGGACCTAATGAGGACGCAGAGGCTGGACTTTTCTACTCTCTCTACAACTGGGTAAAGGGTCGCAAAATGGTTGCAATGCCGGAAAATGATACAGTTCCCAGCCTTACAAACCTCCAGGTTGAACACGCTGACTGGCTGTATTTCTGTCCGTGGTATGATTCCAGCGAAGAGCCGTTTGTATCCGGTGAGAATTATCAGAATGCTGAGAGCTTTACAGAGCTTTATCAGAGTGAATACTGCATAACACTTGATGAGCTTCCGGCTGATCTTTACGGCAGCAGCTCTGAGGGTACGACCACCGCTAAGACTACAACTACTGCAAAAACTACTGCTACAACAACTGTAAGCGGCGATGTGCTTTACGGTGATGCAAACCTTGACAAGAAGGTAACAGTTGCAGATGCTGTTGCAATTCTCCAGCACATAGCACTCAATGACAAGTACGGACTTGAGGGTCAGGCACTTGTAAACGCTGACTGCTGCAATCCCGGCGATGGTGTATCAGCTAAGGACGCATTGTCTATCCAGAAGCTTGATGCAAAGGTAATAACCGGACTTCCTGAGCTTTCAGAGTGAGCTTTCAGCTGTAAGAACAATTGATATAACATGATAAAAAAAGAGCGCTGACAGTAAAAATCAGTGCTCTTTTCATATTTTATTGCCGGCAGACAGTTTAATAATACGGCTTGCAGATTTTAAGAATTATGAATTCGGCTCAATTCCGGCATGGCTGCAAAGGGTATTATATAGATTGATCATTGAAGAATTTCCGCTGCTGATGAAATCAGAGGAGACAAGGTTGCCGGTGTATTTGCCGTTTTTGAACAGATAGCAGTCGCTTCCGTTTCCGGTAGATACAAGGTCAACGGAAACTGTGCTTCCGTCATTGAGTGTATAGCTTGCGGAGAGAACAGGGTCTTTGAGTTCAGGCTTGGCATCAATGTCAATACCGGTGATATTGAGGTATGAGAATGAATTGTAGAAATTGCGGAAGAAGCCAAAGATCTCGGCATTTCCAAGCTTAATTTCAGTACCTCTGCACTGAGCGGTTTCATCAGTGGTGTTGACCTGGAAGGAATCCTCAGCCTCAGCGCATTTGAAGGAGAACTCAGAAACGTTATACATACTTGCATTTTCAACTTTCTGGAGTACAAGGTCAAAGATGTCATATTCTATAAAGCGGACATCATAGGTATAATAGACCTCAGCGATACCAGCATTTTCGAGATAAACATAAGTGTAGGTATCAGAATCATTGCCGTAATAGCTGAACAGCAGCTTCTGTTCAGTGCCGTCGGAGCCTTTAATGGTCATTTCAGCGTAAGGCTTATCGAAACCGTAAGCAGCCAGATCATCAAGCTCACCTAACATTACCTCAGCTGTAAGGCGGGTCATATTAGTTTCAATTCTTGAGGTGACAGACTGATCTACTTCAATGAGACTGTATTCCTCCGGAAGTGACCAGATACCGGTTGTATTATCAAATGTTAGATCATACACGACTTTACCGTCACGTTTCAGGATAATTTCTGACAGTTCATTATCGGTGTAGGGGATAAGCTCATTTGACATAAGACCGAGGCGGTCGAACATAAGGCTTGTTATATCTGAAGAAGCTACAGCATAAACATTTTCCTTGCCTTCAGCGGTGACGTAATAGTAATCGCCGGTGGGACTGATATTGCCGATATTCAGAGTATAGGCATTGCCGTCATTGTAAACGGTAACAGTGTAAGGCTTATCAAGACCGTAGCGCTTCAGTGTATCAGTTGTAGCTGCGCCGTAATTCGTGTCAGCGGTAAGAGAGCCGAATGTAGTGGCAATACCTGTCAGAACAGACTGATTTACAGAGAAGCTGTCGCCTTTGTCGGAATGGGTGAGATTCCAGATGAAATTCTGGTATTCAAAGGTATAGTTATCATCGGCACTGCTGATCTCTATTTTAGAGGTTTTGTCGGATTCAAGCTGAAAAAGAATGTTATCAGCGAGAATATTATTTTGTTCCTGGGTACGGGTATCGCTTTTTTTCTTAGCGATAACGAAGGCTGATACAGAAGCAGCAGCCAGCACTGCCAGAACGATAAATGCGATCAGTAACTTTTTCATCACGCATATCTCCTTTTCAGCCATACGAATACACCGATAACAGCAAGCACTATAGGAGCGATAGTGAATATTCTCAGAACAGATTCAGCTTCCTCAGCGCTGGAGAAGTGCATAGTATCGTATGAGTTGATCTTAGTTCCGATACCCATATCCACATCACTGTCATAGAGCCAGGTGTTGGAGAAGAGGGTAAGCATTCTTGTGCCGTAGGTGGTCACAGTAACTTCATTGCCGTCGATCGAGGAATCGCTGCCGATAACATAGAGCTTAGCTCCGGTTTGTTTATTATAGGAATAGAAGCCGAAAGTCATAGGCTCATTTGTAAGAGCAGCAGCCTCCTCAGCGGTCTGGCTGTCACCGCCCATAGGAGCGCTGGCGCAGGTATATTCACCGCTATCCTGAGCGGTGGGGAGATTTTCGATTATAGCAGCCTTTTCGATCATAGCGTTATCGCTGCTGATGATATCGAAGCTTCTTGTGTTTGAGATACCGGCGGTATAGATACCGTCAGAAATGGTCTGGTTGATATCAGTTGTAAGGTCTTCGGTAGAATCCTCACTGGGAATAGGATAGCTTACACGGAAGTAATGGGGATCCTGTTCAGAGTCAGGATTTTGCAGCTGGTAAGAAGCATTAGTCTCGGTAACGTCATTGTAGAACATGGTAAGCTCAAATTTTTCCAGGAGATATTCGATATTCTTGATTTCCGTGAGGTTTTTCATTCCATAAAACCACCTGTAAGTGGAAGTAGGAAGTGATTCGGCAAAAGACCTATCAAATACTACCGTTGTAACTCTCTCTCTTGATGAATACCAAGCTGGTGACGAGGTTGTATTTAATTTCATCGGGATAGAATCATGCTT
>ODAI011069729.1_pt1 | contig 24038 bp, 25 predicted proteins | sample 1539321 | NCBI WGS metagenome assembly ODAI01 (sample SAMN02144231, study PRJEB22623) | gut metagenome | biome: sheep rumen | host: Ovis aries | place: New Zealand | reverse complement strand
TATAGAGATTTTATAAATAAAAACAAAAAAATCTATGTCTTTCGAAGAAGAAGCACCAAAATTATGACTTCAATATAGTGAAAACAATGATTTCTTCCCTGAAACCATGGATTTTTTGCAAAAAATTGGATTCATAAGTCTTTTAAGTATTGATATGGATGTAAAATATTCATTTCAAAAAACAAGCCGAGACTCAATAATCCAATGAGCAGAAATAGAAACTTACGATAACGATCATACTATTAATGATGATTTCTTTGCTCATAAAATAACAATACCTAGAGAAACAAATATTACTCGTTCACTCCTCTACATTAAACTAAACCAAAAAAAATCAGTATCAATAAAAGATGTAGCAGGATTCATTAGATCATTTCCTATGGTAACTTTCATATTTATACTATTATTATCACTTCTTTTTATCAGTACTTTTCTATGAAAATTCATTCTAATCTTCAACTGAATAGTACTTTTCATCTATATCCTATTCTTTGCATATAAACTCACAAAATATCTTTTAGAACTAACAAAAATGTGAAGCAAATCCATGCAAGATTATATGGTTACTTATACTAATCCATATGACTTAAGAATCTTTACTAAAGCTGCTAAAGATAAATTTTCTGAGCTCTGAAGACAAGGAATTACTGATATTGCAATTGATAGAAACACCCTCTATATAAAAGAAGACCTAATGGATGATTCAAAAGTAAGTATGATAGGACTTATCTTCTGAAAAAGAAAGACCGTAACTAATGAAGAAAAACAAAAAATAATGGATAAAATGATTAATATTTTAAGTGATAAAAACCTTTTAGACATCTTTAAAGAAGAAAATGACAATTAAACAACGACGAGAAGATGTAAAAACTATGGCTGGTGATACTAAAAGGAATCTTACCAATAAAGGTAAGCAATTAGTTTCTAATTCTTGAGAAAAATGAGTAGCTATGACTCAAGAAGCTGTTCAAAGAGGTAAAGATCTTTTTGCTGTTGATACTGAACAAGAACTAAACGCTGTAAAATCAGATATCCAAGAACTTGCCCCTTCTGCAAAAAACACAGTAACAACACTTATTTCCAATAGTAAATTCAAAAAAGGAGTAACACTTCCACCTCAAGATAATCTTTGTGCTCAAATCACTAAATTTTCATATATGGAGCCAGAAAAAAGACCATATCAAATAGATAATTTTTATCTTGAACCAACATATAATTCAAAATTTCACTGTATCTATCTTAACCATCAAGAAAAGATATGTATTATCTGATATAGAGGTACAGAAGTAAACGAGAAAAAAGACCTTTTATCAGATGCTCAAATTATTCTCTGAGTAAATGCAATCGACCCAAGAGTAACATGAAGTCTAAAACTATTTGATGAAGTAAGAAAATCACATCCAGAATACAAAAAACGAGTTTGTTGACACTCTTTAGGTTGAACACTCTGTTATATCGTTTCAAAACATAGAAAAGTAGATTATTGTTGTACCTTCAATCCATGATCTGCTCCTAATAAAATCTTTATCCTAATGCTTACAGATACCCTTCAAAAAAAAGATTGGACTCAAAAAGTTCACACCTATAAAATTATTTGAGACCCTATTTCAACTTTCTCATATGTATGAGATACAACCAGTTTCTTTGTAGGATTAAAACTAAATCCTATCGACTATCATAGAATGTCAAACTTCTATCTAGAATAAAAAGACGCTAGCCTCACAAATAAGCTAGCGTCTTTTCTTATCACAATAATTAATTTAACAAACAAATATTATTTAATCTCATATGGCAATCCTGTATCCAAGAAATCTTTAGCCATTCATAATTTACTCTCAGAATAACCGTAACAGATCATAATAACTTCTCCTTTTTTAACTTTATCTCCCAACTTTTTACAAAGATAAATTCATGCTGTTAAATCAGAAGGTGCTCATAACATTCTTGCCACCATATTAAGATGTTTCATATCAATAGCCTTAACTTTTCAATCAGCTGGAGCATATACCTCAAAAGAATGTTGTCATAATTCAAGTTCCTCTGAATTAATATCTGGATTCTTACCATTTTGAGCTCTAATAACGTCTCTCATTTTCTCCCAAGCTTTACCAGAAACTAATTGATCCTTAGCCATCTTATAAGCACTCTTATAAAATGTTGTAACTCAACAAAGAACTAATAATTGAGCAGATAAATCCAAAGCTTTTTCTTCTAGATCATGTGCTCTTTCTGGATGTTGTTGTAAGATTCTTAATACTTCTCTAACTTGTAAAACCGCTCCTACTCAATTTCATATAGGTTGAATAGCTTTTGTAATAGTAGCTTCAGTTTTAATACCTAAAGCATTACCAATAGTCTTAAAACGCTTTGCCATCTTCTTAGCATCTTTTTGATTAGTTACTTTTGCTGTAGGTCCAACAGGAATATCAATAAGACAATGACTTACTCCCATAGCATAGTTTTTAGCCATAATAGAAGAAATCATTCTCGCATAAGGTTCAATACCAATTGGTGCTGATACTTTAATAATTCTATCATTAGCTGGAGCTAAATTCAAATTACCATTCCAAGCTAAACAACAACCATGTTCCTCAACCAATCTTACAATATCTGCTTTCTTTAATTCACTTTGCATTAAAACCTCAACACATTCACCTGTTGCTGCAGGAGAAGTAATAGACTTAGAAAAAGTTTTAGGAACAGTAATACCTAAAGAGGCTAACAATGGAACAACAATCATAGTAGTTTCATTTCAAGAAACTCAACCAATACAATATTTACTAGCTACAATTCCAGGGAATCTATACATATCTCAAGTATATGCAGTTGCTTTAGTAGTATATACTAATTCATCAATATCAGCTTTATAGAAAAAACTTGTTGCAGTATAATATGCTAATGCAAGATCTGATAACTTATTATTTTGAATATCTTCAACGATTGCTTCAATCTCTTCTTTATTAATTTTTTCACCTAATAACTTTTTTCTAATCGCTTGAATAGATAAAGGATTATTCTTTACAAATGAAATCAATACTCTATCACCTTCTTGAAATGGATAAGCTTTTAAAAGTTCTTCTGTTGCTCCTATTTCTCCTGGTTTAATAAAAGTAGAAAGTGCTACATCTACAACATACTCCTCTCATCTACGAATTAATGAAATCTTATCATTAGCTGTAATTCAAAATTGTGCAGCCTGCTCTACATTCAATAAAGCAACATGTCATTCTCAATTACTAATATCAGTTTGTACAATTCTTGCATTAAAAATTTCCATGGTTTTTATTTTTATATTAAAGTAAATAAAATCTTATTATGCATATGCTTCCTCTAAACGAGAACCAAATTCTTCTCAAACAACAATATCTTGACTCAATGCATGTAATTCACTACCGAACATCTGTCCTGCAACAGCTATTTCATTCTGTTCAGCAACTCAATTATATTTGGTTTCAATACTTAAAGCAAGTTCTCTAAACTTAGCATCTTTGACTCAATCATTTAATATTCTCAACTTGTCAAAATCAAGTTTATCTCAATCAAATACTGACTCCATTACTGTTCATAAAAGTACATCTTTTTTCTTCCATTCCTCAGTCTTACTTCAAGCCTTAACTTTATCTTCTCAATAAGCCTTTAATCCTTTATACTCTGATACAACAAATCTAACTATAGGATTAGTAATACTCTTAATTTCTAAATTTTCAGCATTTTGAACCTTATCTGCTAAATCCTCCATAAAAGTATTTAACAATTTCAATTCTCTTTCACTTGCATTTTCAACATTATCTACAAGTTTTTTCATCATACGATAATATGGACCATTTTCTTCCTTAGATAAGCTAATTCAACTTCCATTATTTGAATCTAAAAGTCCAAATAATTTTAATGCTGAATCAATAGTTCCATTTTTTAAATTCATTAACTCATTCTTTTTTCTCATGGTTTCTCCTTCTTCTGCTGGAACAGAATAATTCATATGAGCTTCAATATTTTTTCAAATTACATCTTTCAAATCACTACGAGACTCTACTCTATCTTTTGGTAGAAGATCAGCAACTGGGATATTCTGCATAAAATCAGAAAACTTTGCTTTCATAGTATGAATTGACATAGGTGCCTCAACTTGTTTTCACTTTCAAAAAGAAAGATTTCAACCAACAGATGAATAATATTTCTCAGCTAAGATATCTCAAGTATTTGGACGATATTCATAAACCGTACTTGGATTATTTTTATCTCTGAAATAAATAGGATATTCTGCAGAAGATGGGTCAACTTTTATCTCTCTATCAACAGTTTCAAACGAAGTTCCTTCTCAGAAAACAGATTCAAGAAATTTTCCTCTAACAGATAAAGCAGATAACCCACATTGCTTTCTAATATAAGACTGTAGATCAATAGATAACGATGTTATTCATGTTCAAATACTTGCCCACATTCATGAAGTAATCCACTTTCTAATATCACTAAACTTTTCTTGTCATCACCTATCATTAACAATTGTTTCAACAAGCATCGGATCATCTAAAACACTAGCAGGCTTATTAAAGAGTTCTGAAAACTCCTTTCTAATATTTTCTTTTTTTAAGAATTCTGTTAAATGTTGTCTTAACTCCTCTTTTGGCATTAAAGACATCAATCTCTCCATAATTTCCCTTCTTTGTTCTGGGGTTTTTCACCTCATATCAAAAAGCTCAGAAAGATCTGAATCTAAACTTTCACTTCTATTTCACGAAATAAAATCCTTATCAGAATCAGACATTTTATCAACACTTGGATAAGGTGTTTTTGATTCCTCAACTCAAACAAAATGACGTGATAAAACAGATTGTTCCTTCCAATATTTTATAGGATCAGTGACATATTCTTCCATACGCTTTGAAACATTGGACATTGAATCATATAAGCTCATATCTTCTGCTCATGCTCTATTCTGACGGAAAAGCAACCTAATCTTTTCCCTATATAATGCTCAATTAGGAGAATTCATAAACTGTTCATTATTTAAGAGCATTCTAAAAAAAGATCTTGTCTGTTTTCACCAACGTCAATCATGCAAAATTTCAAAAGAATGGTTTTCATTAACATATAATGAAGCTATCCACTGTATCTTTTCAAATCCAACAGAAACACCGTTTTTATCTTTTTTAAAATCTTCTTGCAATAAAACCTCTCAAACAATTTCTTCCAAAGAATAGTTATAAAAAAAATCAACAGCATTTTCATAAGAGTCTTCATCTTTTGTCTCATTTTTAAATTCTTCCAAAAATTTTTCATTTTTACTTTTATCTCAATTTCATAATAAACTCTTTTGATGATGAAGAGAAAACTTTTGAAGATTATCCAAGGTTAAATTTTTTCTCAGATTAGCCAATCTTTCAGCATTCCAACTTTCAAACATAGAAGATAAATCAGTATCTTTCAAATCTTTTATTTCATTTTCTTCCATAGAAACAACCTTATCAAAAACGAAATTCTCATAAATTGAATTCTTTCCTATTGTTAAGCTTCAGTTAGCAGAAATTTTATCAATCCAAGCCTTTAGAGCAGGATATTTTCAAAGAAGCTCTTCTACTTGAGATTTTTTATCTTTAATATTCTCAATTTTCTTTGCTTCAAAATCAACCTTCTTTGCAATCATGTTTATATCCTCCTGACTAATCGCAACCACACCTGATTTTTCAACTGATTCTCATTCTCAAATATGTTCCTTTGGCATTAGCATAAAAAGAAAGACTAAAATAGTTATCAAAATTATACTCGATATGCCATATTTTTGCAAAAATTGACTATTTTTCTTTTGACTTCAAAAGCTAAAATACTATACTCGAAATTGCATTTTAAATTTTCAAAAATAAAGCTAATGAAACTCAGAGAAGAACTTGAAGCCCGTGGCTTACTTTATCAAATGACTAATGAAAAATTATTCGACATTTATGAACAAGGCTGAGAAAAGTTCTATTGTGGTTATGACCCTACTGCAGATTCTCTCCACCTCTGACACTTTCTAACATTCATGGCAGCTGTAAACTTCATGAAAAGAGGGAATACTTTTGTTATGCTTATCTGATGAGCTACAGGAATGATTGGAGATCCTACTTGAAAATCAGAAGCAAGAGCATTCTTATGATTAGATCAATTAAGACATAATCAAGAAGCTATTACCATTCAAGTACAACAAATTCTTGAGAACCTAAAAAAACTTACATGAAAAGATTTTAAATTTGAAGTTGTAAATAACTACGATTTCTACAAAGATTTCAGCGTTTTTGATTTCTATCGTACTGTTGGTAAATACATTACCATAAATACAATGATGTCTAAAGAATCAGTAAAAAAGAGAATGAGTAACCCTGAATCTTGAATAACTTATACAGAATTCAGTTATATGCTTCTTCAAGGAAACGACTTCCTTGAACTATATGAAAACCATGGAGTAAAACTTCAAATAGGAGGATCTGATCAATGGTGAAATATGGTTACTTGAACAGAAATGTTAAGAAAAAAGACTGATTGAGAAGCTGAAATCTATGTTATGACAATTCCTCTAATGATGGACTCTTCTGGAAAGAAATTCTGAAAATCAGAAGGAAATGCTATTTGGCTTGATAAGAGAAAGAATAGCCCTTATTTTGTATACCAATACTTCATTAATACAGCAGATGCTGATGTTGAAAAATATCTAAAAGCATTCACTCTTCTTGAAATTAATGAAATCGATGAAATCATAAAAAAGCATAACGAACATCCTGAAGAAAGATACGGACAAAAACAGCTTGCTAACTACGTCATTCAAACACTTTTCTGAAAAGAAGATGCAGAACAAGCTGAAAAAATTTCTGAATTCCTTTTCTGAAAATCAGATAAACTTGAACTCACTAAAAGCATGTCAGAACAAGATATACAAGCACTTATGCATGAAACATGAGGAGCTAAAATAGATAGTGATGAAATTAGAATCCTTGAACTTCTTGTTAATACCTGACTTGCTGAATCAAATGGAGAAGCTAAAAAACTTATCCAACAAAACGCTATTTCAGTAAATGAAGAAAAAGTTACAGACCTAGCTAAAACTTATACTAAACAAGATGCTACAAACGGAATTCTTCTTCTAAAAAGAGGTAAAAAATATAAGATAGCACAATTTTAACCAAAGATATCTTCAATGAAAATTCTGCTTACAACCTATCCAAATGATTGAAGAAAATTAAGAAATCTCATTACAGCACTTCTTAAAAAAAAATTAGTTGCCTGCTGTAATGTTATTAATTATTGAAAATCATATTATCTTCGAGAAAACAAAATAAAAAAAGATGAAGAAAAAATTGTCTTTATTAAATATCCTAAAGAAAAAGAGAATGAGCTTTTAAGCTTTATAAAAAAGCAACATCCCTATAAAGTTCCTGAGCTTATAACACTTAATCCAGACTCTGTAGATGATGCATATCTTGATCGAGTAATTAAATCAACTAACTAAAACGCCATGAAATATTCAGAAATCTATGCCTACAATATAGCACATAATCTTTGTCCATTTTGTTCTTTACCAGAGAACTTCTATCTTGAAAAATCTGAATATTTTTCTGTTACTTATGCTCGTGCACCATACACAAAAGATCATCTCTTAATTATCCCTAATAGACATGTAGTTCTCTTCAATTCTCTATCTCATGAAGAAGTTAGAAATCTTATGGATCTTGTTAGTAAATGGACAGAAATTCTTCATAAAGAACATACAGATATTGCTTTACTCCTAAGAGACTGATTTATATGAGGTTCATGATGAAAATCTGTTGATCATATGCATTTTCATCTTATTCCAGATGTTGAAGTTTGAAGTATCCACTGATGTTGACCATCACGTGAATACCTGTCAGAAAAAGAACTTCTTAAGCATATTGCTGAAGTCAAAAAATTAGAAAAAAAACCTGTCAAGTCGACAGCCAAAAAATAAGAAAAATGCAAGTTTTTACTTGAATTTTAGAACAAAAAAAATAAAAAAACCTCTGTTAAGAGGTATATTTTTTTGTAATTCTGAAAAAATACAGTATGAACCTTGAAAAATTATTCGGTAGTAAAACAAAAGTAGACATTCTAAAATATCTTATCTTTAGAAGACAGTGAGTGTCAATGAGAGCATTGGAGACAGAACTTTGATGGACATTCCCTGCAATTAAAAAACAAACCGATTCCCTTGATGATGCTTGAATTATAAAAATAGACAAAGAGCATACTTGATGGTCTATTCATCTAAAGCCAAGTGTTCAATGAATTTTCAGAGAGTTGTTCTTTGAAGCCTTAAAACAAAACCTTATAGATATCTTTGAAGAAGAATGAGAACAAATTAGTAGTTATTTCTGGTGAAATATCTTCTGAAAAGAAATCTGAGTAGATCTCTTCATTGTCTATAACAATATGGAAAAAGAAAAAATAGATAACCTCAAAAACAAAATTGGTGAATGCTTTAGAGATTACTGGATAGAAACAGTATCTATCACAACAATGAGTTCTGAACAACGAGAGACAAGACTTAGACTTACTGATAAATTCGCACTTAATGTAATGAAATACTATAACAATATTAGATAATATTTACTTCTCACCTATCCCTTCATATTATGAACTACGAGCAACTTCTCGATGAAATAATGATTAATACCGTATCAGCAGAACAACTTGTCTGATATCCACAAAAAGACTTTCATTATGCTGTTTGTCCATGGACATTAGAATTTCATACAACAATATTCCTTTCAAGTATATTACTCTCTTTTAACCAAGAGAAACCACTTGCAATTCTAGTTCAAGTTGACGACTTACCTTCATCAGCTATGCTCTACACTTGAAAAGTTTGACCTCATTTTTGAAGGACACGAGATTTCAGCAAAAATATCCCTAGCCAATTAGAAAACTTAGAACAGACAACAGAAAATCATTACCAATACTTAGACAAATTATTCTGTTACTTGAGTGTTATAAATATTAATCCTAATCATCGCGTTATCTTTGTTAAAAAAGGAGAGAAAAATTCAGAAGTTGCTAATGATTTAAGAGAAATTTTAAAAGAAGACTACTCTCTTCTTGTTATAAGCAATTGTTATGAAGGACTACCAACATGAGAATGTAAAGAAAAAGCTGAAAATCTAATCTCTCATCTTAAAGAAAAATCACTAGATAATGAAGAAAAAGAAGAGTTCCCTGCTTTAGATATCTTAAGTGAACTTCTTCCTAAAAACGAGAATCCTGATACGATAGAACAACTCGTTAATAGTTGAGAAATATGATTTGATACAAAAAAAACAACGTCCCTCCGATTTATGATGAGCTAATTATTATTAATATATAACCTATGAAACTAATTGTTTGCTGTGCTACTCCATGAGAACTAAAAACGGTTAAATGAGAAATCAAAAAACTGCAATTAAAAAAGAATTTCGATATTTTCTATCTCTGCACAGGAATCTGAAATTATGAAACAATATATACACTAACTAACCACCTTTCAACTTCTTCAGCAGAAAAAGTCTTTTTACTAAACATCTGAATTTGTTGATATCAAAATTCAAACGGATCTACTCCTCCAAATTTTATTCAAATCTGAAGAATAAAAAACATCCATACAAATAAAGAGCTACTTCCGCCTCTTCCATTTATTCTTTGAGAAATAAAAAGTTGTTACTGCTCAGAAAATATTGTTCTAGAAAGCCAAATTAATGAAGAATCTTATTTTGACATGGAATCTCGAGGGATTGAAATAGTTACTAATAAGTTTAATATACCACATATCTTCATAAAAGTCCCTTATGACAGAATAGGCCAAGAAACAAAAAACTTCAATAAAGAAGAAGCTTGTAATAAACTTGCTAATAATATTGATTATGAAAAAGTAATAACAACTATTCTAGACTATTCAGAATAAAAATTTTATCAACCAACAATATACAATGAGAATCCTTACTTGAGAAGAAGCTATACAAGCTGAAAAATACATGCAAGAAGCCGCTAAAGTTGCACTTTCAGCAACCTGTGAAAGATCAAAATGTTGATCAGTAATTGTTAAAAATTGAAAAATAATTTGAACATGATTCAACTCCCCTGCAAAAAATCTAGAATCGCAGAGAAGATGTAGTTGTGATAAATCATCATATCATAGAAAAGTAACCGACAAAACTTGTTGTATTCATGCAGAACAAAGAGCGCTTTTTGATGCATTAAGAAATCATCCAGAAGAAATACAATGAGCTACTCTTTATTTTATTCGTCTTGATAAAGATAATAAACCATCTAAAGCGTGAAAACCTTACTGCACTATCTGTTCTAAATCAGCACTAGAATTATGAATTAAAGAATTCCTTCTTTACCATGAAGAATGAATTACCGCATATGATACCGAAGAATACAATACACTTTCATATCAATATGATGAACTTTAATTAAAATAATCAAAAATATGTTACGCCATATCCCAGTTTTAGCAGAAGAAATATATGAACATCTTCCAGAAAATCGACAACTATGATTTGATTGAACTTTTGGACATTGAGGTCATGCAGAATATTTTCTATCTCATGAAGAAAAGAAAAGAAACATTTCATGAATCAAAATAATAGGGACTGATATCGACCTTAACATGATAGAAAAAGCAAGAGAATTAACTAAAGAATATAAAGATAATATTAACATTCTCCACTCCTCATACGCTAACATTTCAGAGATTGCTAAAGAACAATGATTATTTGATTACGAACTTCTCGATTTATGAGTAAATTTAGAGCATTTTAAAGACTGAAGTCGCTGATTTTCAATAAAAACAGATGCACCTCTAGATATGAGATTCGACCAATCTAAAAATGATATGACTGCTGAAAAATGGCTAAAAACAACTAAACCAGAAATAATAAAATCTGCATTTGAAGAATACTGAGACTTTTCACAAAAAACAGCAGAATACCTTACAAAACTAATATGTGAACAAAGACAAAAAAGTCCAATTTCTACAACATTCCAATTAAAAGATTTTCTTCTCAACAATCACTTTAATCAAAAGAAAATAGCAGTAATTTTCCAAGTAATAAGGATTATGGTTAACAATGAATTAGATCAATTAAAAATATTCTTAGAAAAATTTCCTACAACTCTAAAAAAAGGTTGAAGATGTTTCATTATTACTTATCATAGCGTTGAAGATAGGATAACAAAAAATGCATTAAAAGCACTTGCAGAAAGCTGTGATTTTATGCTCATCAACAAAAAAGTTATTATACCACATTATACAGAAGTACAAAGGAATAAGGCTGCTAGAAGTGCAAAACTCAGAATCATTCAAAAGCTTTAGAATAAATAACAAACATGCCAGAAGAAGAAAATATTGATTCGAATATGTGAGAACATATTCAAACTAAAATAAAAAAATTTGCTTACCAATCTTTCAATAACTTCCATAAATCATATAAAAGTTGGTTAACAAAGTATAGAGAAAGAAAAGAGCTATGAGATTTTATTAAAATAGGCTTGCTATTTTTTGCTGCTTGCACTTTTTGATTACTATTCCTTTATTATATCAATCTAGCATCAACTGAATGATATTTTATGAAACTTGCCAACTATGAACTAAATAGTTCTAAAGAAAAAAGTGATATCGTTAAACTAGAAGTTATTAGAAAAAAGAAAAACAACCGAGATCAATTATCAACACCAAAGAATTTCACACTAGAAAAGAATGTTATCACTTTAGAAATACCTGAACTATGAGAAAAAACTGTCTTATAAACAAACCTCATCATTATAGTTTTTGTAAAAAATTTCAGCAATATACCTAACTTGTCAAATATATAAATGATATAATTTAGAGCTTTGAAAATTAATATAGTCACTATAAATCCTATTTCAAATTTACACATTATACGCAACTTTAGATTCTCAGCATAAGAACTATTATTTCAAGATTTTATAACATTTTTTTACACGACTTTTTGCAAATTTTCACATTTTTTTACACGACTTTTTATAAAATTTCACATTTTTTTACACGACTTTTTATAAAATTTTACATTTTTTTACACGACTTTTTATAAAGAACAGATAATTAAGCCCATATCACTATAGGAAAATACAATGTTGGATAAATCCACAAAATACAAAAACTCCCTCTATAAAAACAGAGTTCCTCAAAACCATTATAATAATGCTCTATTCTTTCACCTCAATCTCTTGATCTAATAATTCATCCAAAGGATCAACATCTCCATTATCTTCAACAATAAGTTGTGGATATTCTTTAATCAATCTAATAACATAATAAGAAATCCATCACCATACACCTAAATAAAGGAATATTAATGAGAATGCCATCTGACCTGAAATTTCTTTCCTCAAAAGCAACACAATATTAAGTAACATTGCAACCAAACAAGTAACCAACCAAAATGCAATATCAGATTGTTTAATATAAGCTCTAACAGCAGGTAGCTTAGTATAAAAGATAGCAATTCAACACAAGATATTCCATGCAATTAACCATGGTAACATATCAGTTATCTTATCTCAGAAAGTAAGTAAACTTACATACAAAGAAAAATTAACAACAATACCTACAGCAAATCTTGTAACAACAGAGAATACCCAATACTTTTTCAAAAAGAATGAATTAATCAAAAACAATACTATTCCTCACCAATACCAAGTTTCAGGCAAAGAATTTCATTGGAATAAAGGAATCAAATAAGCAAGTAAAACTCCAATTAACAGAACAACATTAAGATACTCTAAAAGATATTTTACCAAATCAGGAGTAAAATGCACAAAATCTGATAATGTCTTTATAAGAGGAATCTTATTTTCATCTTTCTTATTTGCTAATATCTTTTCTCAAGCTAGCACTCTTCTTAAAGATATTTCTCTTTTTTGAAGAACAGGTTTATCTACATAATGTTTTAAAGCATAAGATAAAAAAATCATAACAAAAAGATAAACCAGCAAATCAATATCTAAAGCATATAAAGGAAATTTAACATTAATAAAGATTACATCCAATATTCCCAAAAGAATAAAAAAGTAAAAATAATATAAATATTTTCTATCTACACTTCTAAAACTTCCTACTATAAACCATAATCATCAACAGGCCACTATCGCTATTCCTATTACAAATCATAACATATTAGACAATCAAGATAATCCACCCTCAACATAGCTATTTCAAAGTAACAACAAAAGAATAAACAAGAATCAGTGAAAGAACAAATTCTTTCAATCCTCATATTCTATAAAATAAGAGACATACCACATTAACCAAGCAAGCATCAACAATGAAAAAAATGACATTTCATGTGATAATCAAAAATATTCTAAGACTCATAATAATCAAAAGAACGCCAATAATGAGAAACAATATAACCCATATTTTCTAAGAAAATCAGTTCCTTGTAATGTCATTCTCATATCAACAAAACTCTGAGAAAAAAACATCACTAAAAAAATCAATGGGAATATTCAAAAATACCAAAGCTCTAAAAGAGCAAAGAAAGCCATAAACAATAAACAAATACAAAGAACTATTAAATAAATCAAAACAAGCTTCCTAGAAAACTAAAATAATCTTTATTCCATACATTATTCAAACATATACTGCAACAAGTAACACAAAACACAATCAATACGATGTTACTGTCTTAGGACGAATATATTCATTAATAACCCTAAAGAGCATTCACAATACTCATAAATAAAGGAAAATAATTCAGAATCTTTGTAATGAAAGATTTACTCAAATATAGCTTCCAAAAACTGACAAAATAACCATTTCTAAAAGTACAAAAAGTACCAAAAACTCTGCTCATCAAAAGCATCATTTTACAATAGGAAACTTATCTTGTATCCTAAACAAAAAATCTTTCTCAAAAAAAGATGCAAAAAGTTTTCAATATCACAATTGAACATATGATGACTCCTCAGTTGTCATTGGAGCTCAAATGGTCTGTAAAATCCTTGATTTAACAAGTTTTGTTTGTTCTCTAATAACTTCAATATTCGTTACCTGTGATCAAGCAACCACATTATATATTTTTTCCTTTCATAGTTTTCCTAATAGATAGTCCTGAGTTTCAATAATAAGATTTAGTGCAACATGCAACTCATCAATAATTTTATCAATATTTGTTGCCAAACGAAGCTTTGCAATCTCTCATCTAATATCATCAAACTTCTTCCTTGTCTCTGGCAAAATATTTCAATCTCAGATTTGAAGTAATTGATCTATTTGTTCAACTACTTGGTCAATAGCAACATATGATTTCTTTAACCTTTCATCCGTATAAGTTAACATATTTTTTCTAGAAGCTTCCTCCTTCTTTTTCTTATATGCTTCCTTACGTTCAACTAATTGAGCCGTTAATCTTTCAATTATTGGTTTAGTTTTTTCTTCCTTTAACTCTTCAGAATAAGAACCTACTTTTACAACTTCAAGTTCCATATTAATTAACTGTGCAAGGAACTCCTCAACTGTTTTTTCTTTACCAATAAGTTTTCCAATATCTCAAGATTTTGCTTTTATTTCAGCATAAAAATTTCAAAAAGCTTTAGGCTCTTCTTTATATTCATCAAATCATAATACGATTATTGTTTCCTCTGATAAGAAAGCTTTTGGTTTATTATAATCTTCTCACTCAATAAGATACTCTACTGTATAATTTTTCTCAAAAGTATTCTTAATTCATGTAAAATGGAATAACATGAATGAATATCAAAATTAAAATGCATAAAAGCAATAAATAACTTTTATAAAAATTTATATAAAAATCAACAAAGAAAAAGGGAAAATTTACTTCCCTTTTAAACACAAACTACAGAACCAAAAAACAAACAGAAAATACAAATTTTAAACTAACAAAAAACCACTTTAGAGATAGTCAAAGCCTACATTACCACATTAATTAATTAAACAATGCAGATCAGAGCAACAAATAAAGAACCCCAAAGACAACTCATGCAGTAGCAAAAACCTCAAGACCTTCTCTACCTCAAAATCCAATAATTCAAACCATGAAGAAAGCAATCCATCCCATTGTTATAAGAAACAAGAAAATAAATCCCCCTTCTCCCATTATAGACTACGAGTAATAGAAAATGATGTGACATATAATGGAATAAGAAAAAAATCTTTTATTAAAAAAATCCTCTATACTCAATATAGAAGACATCATATACTAAGAGAAACTTTCAATTCAAATATGCTCAGGATGGGACTCGAACCCACAAGCCAAAGGCATACGCACCTCAAGCGTACATGTATACCAATTCCATCACCTGAGCATAACAATAGCAATATAGCAATTTACTTGACTATTTCAAGAAAAAAAGAAATCAGAAACTAAAAAGTATCTGATCCCTTAACAATTATTTAATAACTAATATATCTTACTTTCCAATCAACTCCATATTAATAGTTTTCAACAGAAGTATCTAAATATACTAATTCAACTCAAGCATTTTTAAAAACCTCTTCACTTAATCATGCATCATGAAATTTTTTTTCACATACTACTCTTTTAATTCAACAAGCAACAATTAAATGAGCACAATGCCTCACATAACAAGGCGTCATTTTAGTATATATTGTTGCTCATTCTAAAGAAATTCATTGACGAGCAGCATGAGCTATAGCATTTAATTCAGCACATGAATTTCTCATACAGTGTTGAGTTGCTTCTCAAGTATCCTTAATAACAGTCCACATTTGATGTCCTGCTTCATCACATTTTACACTATCTTCTGGAGCATCAACAAAACCAGTAGTAACTACTTGACCATTTTTAACAATAACACATCCACTCCTTCAACGATCACAAGTTCCTTTTTCTCATACTACACGACAAATATCCATAAAATACTCATCATCAGGAATCTGATCAGGTTTCAAATATCAATGATCTTTAATATTTCCATTCTCCATTTCTTCTTCTGTCATAATTTCACACAAAAATAATAAAATAACTTATAATAAGTATAAATAAACTTAACAAAAAAAACAAAAAAAGAGCGATTAAATACGCAATAAATACTTAAAAATAAAAAAAGTATATTTTTTTGTCACAAAATAAAATTCTATTCGTATTACGTTCCAGAAGTTTTATTTTTTTATATTTTCAAAATTATGAAAAAGACAAGTATTGCAATGTGTGCTGTTTTATTTGGAGCACTTGTTGTTTCTAACGCATTCGCTGAAGATGCAACTACTGGAGCTGTTGCTGCTGAAGCTACTACTGGAACTGTTGTAGAAGCTACAACTACTGCTGCTGAAGCTACTACTGGAACTACAGAAGCTACTGCTAAAGCTACTACTGGAGCTGCTGAAACTACTACTGGTGTTGTTGCTACAGGAACTGTTGCTGAAGCTACAACTGGTAATGTTACAACTGGAGCTGTTGCTACAGGTGCTGTTGAAGCTACTACTGGTGTTGTTGCTACTGGAGCTGCTGAAGCTACAACTGGTGAAGCTGAAAAATCTATCAATGACGCTCTTCACGCTATCCTTGATAAATTCTTCGAAGATAATGCTAGCAAATTCAATACAGCTAAAGACAAGAATGATTGTTTAGAAACAGTAAAAGCTAACATCAATAAAGCTGCTGAAACTGCTAAAGAAGCTCAAAAAGAAGCTTACGCTATCATTAAAGAAGCTTTAGAAACTTATAAAATTAAATAATTAATTATAATAAGTTTTAACTTAAAGAGGCTATAATGCCTCTTTTTTGTTTACTATGAAATTCTAAATAAGTTTAATTCCTTGATTTAAGTACCTTTTTAAATAAATAAAAGACAATAAACTTTAATCACAAGATTTACTCCACACACCATGTCAATCACAAAAGATTTAGAAAAGTTCTATGATAGTGAAGCAACAAAATATCACCAAACAAGACAGAAGCACCGAGCAGAAAGTGATATGATTTTAGAAGCACTTGAAAATTGCCAAAAAAAACACCCTGACATTATTGAACTCTGATGTTGATGATGAAGATGAGCTTCTCTTCTCGAAGAAAAATACCAAAAACCATTTAACTATACCTGAATAGATATTTCAAAGAATCTTATATCATTAGCAAAAAAGGACCATCCTAATCTTTCTTTTACTCAAAGTGATATGATTTCCTATCTTGCGAATCAGCCACAAGAATCTGCTGATATCATACTAGCATTTGCCTGTTTTCAACATCTACCAGATGAGCAACAAAGAATAGCACTTCTAAAAAATTGTTATAGAGTTCTTAGATACAATTGAATCATAATTTTTACTAATCGAGCATGTTCTAAATGGTTTCTAAAAACTCATCGAAAACCAATATGTTTAGCATGATTAAAAAGTATCATAAATTTTTGAAAAACAACTCGAAGAGATGTTATGATACCACGAACAAGTGATAATTGAACTCAATACAGATATTACCACCTTTATTCATTAGATGAATTAAAAAGATATTCCGAATTCTCATGATTAAAAGAGATAACAATTGAATATCTTGATAGGAAATGACAAATTACAAGAACGCGAGAAAATGCTAATAACTCCTTCCTTGTTGCAAAAAAAACAATCTATAAAATCTAATATCTCCTCAAAAACAAAAAAAATCTAGTTCAATAACGAACTAGATTTTTTATTAGTATATATCATATATTATTTACCATATTGAGAATTATCTCCTAATCTTTCTTCAATTCTTAATAATTGATTATATTTAGCAATTCTATCTGTTCTTGAAGCAGAACCTGTCTTAATAAATCCTGTGTTCAATGCAACTGCTAAATCAGCAATAAATGTATCTTCAGTTTCTCCTGATCTATGAGAAGTAATAGCAGTCATTCCATTAGCGTGAGCCATATTAATAGCATCTATTGTTTCTGAAACACTTCCGATTTGATTTAATTTAATAAGAATAGAATTAGCAATACCCTTTTCAATACCCATTTGTAATCTTTGAATGTTTGTTACAAACAAGTCATCTCCTACTAACATAATCTTATCACCTAAAGCATCAGTCAATAATTTCCATCAATCAAAATCATCTTCAGCCATTCAATCTTCAATTGAAATAATAGGATATTTAGCACACCAATCTTTATATAAGTCAACCAATTGATCTGCTGTCAATCTTTTACCTTCTCAAGCTAAGTTATATACACCATCTTCATAGAATTCAGATGAAGCAACATCTAATGCTAATGAAACCTTTCCTGTATATCCAGCTTTTTCAATAGCTTCAACAATAACTTGTAAAGCTTCTTCATTTGAACCTAGATTAGGAGCAAAACCTCATTCATCTCATACAGAAGTAGCTAATCATCTAGCCTTTAAAATAGCTTTTAGATTGTGGAATACTTCAGCTCCACATCTTAATCCTTCATGGAAATTAGGAGCTCCATTAGGGATAATCATAAATTCTTGAATATCTACATTATTATCAGCATGAGATCATCCATTTAAGATGTTCATCATAGGATAAGGAAGAACTCTACCTCAATTTTGTCCTAAATATTCATAAATCCATTTCCCTTCAGATTTAGCACAAGCTCAAACAAAAGCCATACTAACTCATAGAATAGCATTTGCTCCTAAATTTGATTTATTAGGAGTTCCATCAAGCTCTATTAATGTTCTATCTAATTCTCTAAATCCATCAAAAGATTGTCCCATTATCTTACTTGCTATTGTAGTATTAACATTAGCAACTGCTTTTAATGTTCCTTTTCCTAAATATCTAGATTTATCACCATCTCTCAATTCAAGAGCTTCATGAACACCTGTAGATGCTCCTGATGGAACTAAGGCTCTATGCATTACTCCGTTATCTAAAGTAAGTTCAACTTCTACTGTTGGATTTCATCTAGAATCTAGCACTTCTCTAGCGTGTACTTTTTCAATTGTGTATGCCATAAATTTGTATTAAAGATATAAATAATTAACCAAAACTGAGACTATTAATTTAAACAAAAAATACAAGGAGAAACAAAATTAATCTTATAGCCAATCATTCTCCTCTTCATCTTCCTCCTCAACAGGCAATGCTGCACATTTTTCACAATGTTTTACAAAAGGTTCTTCAAGTTGAATAGCATGATAAATAAGCTCTTCAACATCGATAATTCCTAATTTCACATCAATAAACAAAATCTCATCTTCATCATCTTTTACTGTTGGATCTTGTTCGGTTACATACTTTGCAGTATAGCCTTCTATTGAAACCTTACGTCTATATTCATCTCAACAACGATCACAAATATCATTTAACTCACATTCAACATCCAATGTGACAAAAAGAGATTCATGATCTAATGATTGAATAGTAATCGTTCAAGACACTCCTTCTTTTGTAAGATTTTCTAATTCAGGAATCATCCTATTTTCAAAAGTAATAGTATCAGTTACTTTTGAATTTAAGATATCAGAAACCTTAATTTCAAAACCATTATGTTTCATTTTTCACTATAAGAAAAAATAAATACATAAAAAATTTAAGGATTTGCCTAAAATATAAAAGAGATAGTTGATTTTTTAATTGCGATTCCTATAAAATACACCAAGAATTTACTTTTTTGTCAATACCGATGAGAAAGAAAGCGTTTACTTTAATAGAAACACTAATAGTAATCTTTGTTTTTTGAATAGGTATATTAACAGTACTTAATGTCTTAACTCATTCATTAGCATATTTTGATACTATCACAACAAAAACAAAAGCAGATTTCTTAGCAAAAGAAGCAATAGAAATCGCATATAATTTCAGAGATAGTAGAATTGAAGAATGACTCCCTTGGAATTATTTAACATGAGGAGCAGAAGGAGACCAATACCTATGATCTTGAGATAATACTATCTATAAAATAGGATTCTCAACAGAAAATAATCCTTATTGGTTCTTTGAAAAATCATCTATAACTGTTGACTGAAACAAAATGTCATTTGATGAAATTTTCAAAAACTTTGCTCTAGAACTCTACACTTGAGATGAGAACAATGCAATTGGTTATTATAGATATACTTGAACACTTTCAGAACTTCCATGAAAAGGATTTGCAAGATATGTTGAATTCTCACCAATCTATGAATTATGATCTGGATGAGATACACTTGATACAAATAAAATCGTTAAAATTTCCTCTCATACTCTTTACAAAAGAGGTTCACTAACAGGAGAGATTGTACTTGAAAGTTTTATAGGAATGAAAGACTCAACTCCAGCAGAACTATAATTATTATCTATTTTACTATAATTTCACAAGGATGAAAAGAAAAGCATTTACCTTAGTAGAAATTCTAATTGTACTCGTAATATTCTGAATGCTTTCAGGAATTATGTTAAAAACCTATTCAACAATAAGCCAAGTATCTTTTAGAATAGGACAAGATAAAGAGTTAGCAAAAGAATCGCTTATTCTTTCTCAAGTATTGGATAATATCGCACAAACAGCTACAATAGATTACGAAAGATATAAAAATGAAATGATTGACCTTAGCAAAGACGAAGTAAGATGATTCACAGACTATCTTTATCTTACATGAGATATTTGGACTTGAACAGCACTTTATTCAACTTGATCTTGTGAAGCATCAAGTGGATTATATAATGAAGAATACTTAAGACCAGAAATCACTTGAGAGCCATGTAGATTTGTCCTAAAAAGATGAAATGAATGACCTGAAATAGTACTTCTATGAGACTCAGAAAACTGAAGCTGAGAATACTTAGTTAGTAAAATAAAATTTAGAGTTGTGCCTTATGATACATCTAAAAACATTATAAACAATATGGTAACTAAGTATGCACCATGACAACCAGCATTTTGGGCAATTGGTGCAATATATTCTAAATTCTATAATCCCCAAAGACGAAGTACAAGTAGTATATTACCTATCCAACTATTCTACGGACTAAAATGAGAAACTCCTAGTATTTACTCTTAACATCAAGCATCACAATGAAAATAAAAAAATTTCATGGGAACATTACTATTCTAACGCTATTCATTTTGCTTTCTTGTGCTCTTATGTGAGTACTAGTTGCTTTATATATGAAAAACTTCATCAGATATAGTGATGAAATTACATCATATGAAAAAACAAGTTATCTAGCAAAAGCATGAACAGAGCTATGACTTGCCATTGTTTGAAGTCGTGAAGTTGGATTAGTATATAGCATAGATTCATGAAACCTTATTAATTGAAATTTTGAATGTCCATTTCCTGTTGATGAATGAAAAACCTGTCCTGTAGAATCTAAATTCTCTATTGAAATAGACTGACTTTGAGATAGTTATCAAAATTGTAGTACTGAAGGATTAAAAGAAATAAAACCATGATTATCTGCTATAATTCCTCTTTATAAAGACTCAAGCGAAATTTCAAGTATTAGTAACGCATTGAAAAAACCTAATGAATCAGATCTTGATAAAAGAAATCTAGATTGAATTACAGCAACAAGTAACAATGAGAAAAAATGGAACTATTGAATAGTATGGATGAATTGAGAAAATACGCTTTACATTAGTAATTGGCAAGGTATGGCAAGTAATATCAAAGATAAAAATCCGATTAAAGCTGACGTTGATAATTGACGTAATCCATATTTTATAGCAGCAAACCCACTAACTTGAGAATCTCAAAACATTTGTATTCAATGATGAGATATCGCACAAGAAACTGTTAAAATAATAAGTATCTGATATTACAACAATAGACAACTCTGAACAGAAACCCTTGCAACTAAAGCATTACCATCATTCTTACAATGAGATAACTACATTTACTAAAAATACTTCCCAAAAACAAAAATTAGTAGATACTGCTCTACTAATTTTTTATTTAAATAACATTTCTAATTTCATAACTCTTGTGTAAGAATACCTGTAATTTCCTTAGGATTAGCCTTTCATTGAGTTTTCTTCATTACTTGTCAAACAAAGAAACCAATAGTACTTGTTTTACCTCATTTATATTGATCTACAATTGCAGGATTCTCAGCAATTACACTTTTACAAACACCTCTTAAATCATCTGCTGAAATTGCAGGAGCATCAAATCATTTCTCTTTAATAATATCAGATGCAGAAGCTCAAGTTGCTAACATTTCTTCCATTACTATCTTCATCTGATTATCAATAATCTTTCATTCTTTAGCAATTTCAAAGAACTCAATCAACTGTTCTTCATCTACTGGTAATTCAGTAATAGGAACAAAATGAGCTGTCATATAAGCACTAATTTGTCATGCAATCCATTTAGCAATTAATTTTGCCTCAAATCCTTTCTCTAAAAGTTTATTAAAGAAAACTAATGTAGTATAATCTCAAATCAAAGTATTAATATATTCCTTATTGAATCCATATTCATTCTTCATTTTTCTAATATGGTCGAAAGGAATAGTTAAACTTCTTGCCTTTACTTTCTCTATCAATTCATCACTTAAATAAAGTTCAGGCAAATCAGGTTCAGGGAAATATCTATAATCTAAGGCATCTTCTTTACTTCTCATAACAAAAGATTGTCCTTTTAAATCATCCCATCTTCTTGTTTGTTGTAAAATTTCTTCTCATGCTGCTTGTGCTTGTTCTTGTCTTAAAACTTCAGCATCAATAGCTCTTTTAATAGCAGAAAAAGAATTAATATTCTTAAGTTCAACTCTTGTTCATAATGGATCAGACTCATTTTTTCTAATTGAAACATTAACATCTACTCTCATCTGTCATTTTTCCATATCAGCATCAGATAAGTCATTCCATTTAGCTATTCTTTGAATTTCTTTAGCAAATTCTACAGCTTCATCTGAAGAACAAAAATCTGGTCATGTAACAATTTCAATTAAAGGAGTTCAAGCACGATTAAAATCTAGATACATTGTTTCTCACTGATGTAATGCTTTAGCAGTATCACATTCTAAATGTGCATCTAATATTCTAACCTTTCTTTCTTTTTCATAATTATCCATAAAAAAAGGAACTTCTCAATTAACATTAATAGGCGTGTAGAGTTGAGTTATCTGGTATCCCATTGGTAAATCAGGATAGAAATAAGATTTTCTATCAAAACGAGAAGGATTATTCCATTTACAATTTAATGCTTTTCAAATTAGCATTCCTTTTTCTACAACCTCTTCACTTAATTGAGGTAATGCTCATGGTTGACCTGTACATACAGGACATATGTTGGTATTAGGTTCATTATTATCTAAACTTTGATCATTCTTACATCTACAAAATATTTTAGTAGTTGTAGAAAGCTTCAAATGGATTTCTAATCATACAGTAACTAGTGAATTTGCCATAATAACATAATATATAAGAAATGAAAAATCATCAACAAACTTTTATCAATGTTAAAAGCTTTTTCAAGAAAAAAGAGACCGCAGCGGCCTCTTTATATCTCAGTATAAATATTCTATAATTTTCACAAAAGATCTCATAATTTCTCTTCTTGTTCAGCTTTAGTATCTTTTGCTAATTGTTCTCTTCACATAGTATCAAGAACAGCCTCCCATTTCTTTAATCTCATTTCTCTCTCAGAATCAATTGCTTGAGTACTTTGTTCATCTTCAGGATTTTCCTTTCTTAAGATTTGAAGATTCATCTGTTCTTCTACATAGATTTCATATAATCTTAACATCTGGAAAGACCATAATTCAGAAACAGTCTTAACAACACTTTGATCTCAACTCTTAACAGCAATATATAATTCATTTTTTTGAGTATCTTTATCTAATCTTAATTCATAATCACTTGAAAATGATCAAGTAACTAATTTCTCCAAAAGTGCCCAATCAAAATCATCACCTAACTCATCTGGAGTAATAAATGGAACATATGAAAACTTAGAAAGATATTCAGTATACCATAACTGATCTTCAGCATCTCACTGGATAGGACCATAAAGTTTCTCGTATTTTTCTACGATTTCCTTTTTATCTGGTTTCTCTCTCATTTCATCAATGAAAGACTGAAAATTAAAAAGCATTATCCAACTAATATAAGAAAATAAAAGTTAAACTTAC
>ODAI012844695.1_pt1 | contig 24058 bp, 20 predicted proteins | sample 1539321 | NCBI WGS metagenome assembly ODAI01 (sample SAMN02144231, study PRJEB22623) | gut metagenome | biome: sheep rumen | host: Ovis aries | place: New Zealand | reverse complement strand
TTATCCCACCACTGTTGCTGTTTGTTGCTTTACGATTTCCGAATATGGAAAGCTCGACAACATTAGCCGGAATTGGCACTTTCGCTACACATTGTATGTTAGGGATGCTTATAGCTAAGCTTTTTTTGAACAAATAGAATCTGATTTGCAGATTCAGTTATTTATGATCATTGAGGCGATTAGTGCAGTTTGCGGAGGGATAAATGCAGCGAGAGCGGTAGTATGGATAAGGGAATGCGCGAGATGGAAAAAAGCAAGGATAGAGCAGATGGCAGTGAGCAGATGAAAAAGAGACTGGGGACATTTCTTCGTCCAGCATTTTATGAGTTACTGATTTGCGCAGTTCCCATACTGGCTTCTATGTACTTCTGCATCCTGGATTTAAGGCGGATTGTTTTGAAAAATAAGGAAGCGGATGGTGAAACTGCTCTGCTCATAGGGGTTTTTCTCGTTCTTTTACTGGTTTTTTTATACTTAATAAAAAAACACATGAATGATAATCAAAATGTTGAAGCCTTAATGGACTCAAGAATGTCAAGTCAGGTTGCTGCTGACTTCATAAATGGAAAAGGGTATTGTAATGGCCGAATAGTTCTAGGTTCAAAATATATATTCGCAAAGGGCTCAGGAAGAGTTTATGAATATAAAAACCTTGTAATGATTTTTCACAGATGGGAACACATTAGCGGTCGTAGGCATTGGTACATCAGCGCAGTGGAAAAAGACGGCGAGAAGTCCAATTTGATTGAAGTACCATATGCCCATAATAAAAACTGCTACAACAAGTATGTCCTTCCCATGCTTAATGAAATAAAGATGAAAAATGAGAACATTGAGATTGGAGATCCGCACTTGTTATTCTAAATGACCATTGTGCAAATATTACGCTAAAGTGATTGGATCAAACATATGATTCTTCAAACCTGCCATTTGAGGAAGCAGTGGAATAATGGGAGTATCTAGAAAGGAACTCGCAGACCTGAAAAATGAGAGTAACGAAAAACTGAAGGAATTGATGAAGCCTGATCCCTCAGCGGTGATACAGGAAGTGAATGGTATCGAGTATGCAACTCTGAAGATCAATACTGCCAGTAATGGAATGGCGATACAGGACTTAATGGTAGAGGACGGAAACCTTATTACTGCCCGCATACCCAGCAGGGTGCTTTGTTTTTCCTGTCCCTGTCCCACGCCATCCTGCGGACATAGGGCTATCGTGATGACCTACCCATATCTTTGTGTCCTCTTTACTCTGATACACAGCCGATACCAGCTGTGTGCCCACTACGTTCCCCCGCCCTTACCTGGAGAACACCCCCCGGGTATTCTTGTTTTCAGACAGGTAGTATATCCCCGGTACTGTACCCTCCCCCGGGTATGTTTGAAGCGATGACCCCCGCTAGTATTAAACTAGGCATAAAACAAGGACAGACTTAACGTCTGTCCCCATTCTGCTCTACAATGAATTGTTCCATCAGTTCTGAAATCTTTGCCGACTGACTCACTCCGGCTTTCTCGCAGGGCTCTGCAAATCTCTCGGCTACATCGCCCTTTAACTTGAAGCCCTTCACTTTGTACCCGGCTTTCTTCTGGTACTTTTCGGATGCTACTGTCTGTCTGGGTGGGCTTCCCTTAGGCATGTCCATCCCTCCATTTCGCTACCACTACCATCACGAGCTTTGCCGCTCCGATTGTAATAAAAAACATAGCAAGCAGCTTTAACATATTGTTTCCAGATGAGCTTTTGTGTTATATTTTTTTTAACGGGAAGGGCTGTTGCTCCAACCCCTCCCTCGTTGTCAGATCACCTTATCGAGCAGTAATAAGATGATTCCAATGATCAAGTCTGCAATCGCACCGGCCAGAACCGTTGTCCAGTCGATTGTGGGCTTTTTCTTTTTCGAGGGGCGGGAAATGGTGTATGATAAAACTCCTAAGCTGATATACGATAACAAAGTACGTGTGCTGTAAGGGCATCATAGGTCTGGCTATGGCATTCCGAGACCAGCTGGAGATAGGATTTACAGGTTTTGAAAATTATCTCGATCTGCCATCTTTTTCCATAAACGCGAATGATCTCTTCCTCTGAGAGATTTGTGTCCGTGCAGATAAATGCGATCCAGTCCTTCTTTTTCTTCCTGTTGCGGACACAGACGATCTTTGCCGGGATCTTGTGGTCCTTTCCGACCATGACATCGACAGAAAGCAGGTACTTGCTGCGTCCGCGGCGCTTCCTGCACATACCATATATCTTGTCGATGGAGAGATTCCTGCCGTCGTACTCATAGTAGATTCGGGAGCTCTTTCTGATCATGGCAATACTGTCCAAACCGAGATCTTTGACCGCGAGAAGCTGGGCGGGGCTGGAGAACCAGGTGTCAAACAGTACATAGTCAGCCTTATGACCGGCTTTCTGTGCCGCTTTAAGGAGCTCGATCATGACGTCAGTCCCCTTCATCTGTGCAAGCGTCCTGCGTCTGGCAGCAAGCGAGCGGCCGTCATGCTGCTTTACCGGGCCAATGAGATTAGCTTCCTTTGAAGAAGCCAGAAGACAGCTGTTGATGGGGAGGTATGTATTGCCATCGGTCCATCCCAGTGCCATCAGGCGGAAGCCTTTGCGATAGCGCATGGAGACGTGGTCAAACACCCTGGATCCGAGTTCAGTCTTCTTACAGCTTGTCCGTTCGAACAGGCTGTCATCGACGACAAAAGCATTGACCCGGTCATCACCTGTTAAAGGCTCTACTGCATCAGCTACTGCCTTGGAGAGCAGGGTGTGAACCGGAGCCAGTTGATCTTTGAGTTGCTCAGGAACCGATAGTAAGTGTTCTTGAAAAACGCTTCCCGGAAGGATCCGGTTTTCTGCTGCATGTACATGCTGCGATTGGAAAAGACATTGCAAAGCTTGTATTTGAAGATATCCAGTATAGGAATACCTTTTTCCTTCTGTGCATTACATCTGCGAAGCAGTTTACCGATTTCAAACGTGTGGAAAAAAGAAGAAATTGCGTTAAAGAGTTCTATCTATACAACCAATAGAAACCATAATTGCCAAAACTGCAATAAGAACAGCCAAGATCAGATTAAAATCCATTCTAGATCGATAAAACTTTTTAACATCTGCCAGTATATCTGATTTCATATGTATTCTTTTCCTCTATATTCGTATGATGTCAGGATCTCTCCCTTCACCATGCATTTCCTCGTCTACAGGACCTCTTCTTCCGACACGTCACCGGTCTTCTCCTCGTAATCCATGAGGTCAAATTCATACTCTTTTTTTTGTCTGAAATACTCCCTGATATCATTTACAATTGGCACATACATAAAAAGAGTCATAAGAATTATGAGCAGTAAAGTAGTCTTATCCACATAATGATAGTGTTTGTAGACATAAACAACATATCCGATTATCACAAAAGTCCCGAGTATACCAAACACAATTCTTCGTGGAAATTCGGCCTTTAATGTATCGATCGCTTCCTTTTCATAAGCCATTTTTTCTAAATCTTTTATTGCTAATTTTTCATTTTCAAGAGTTTGAGTAGCATCAAAGTCTTCCCCGGACTCTTCCCGCTTTTGTCTCAGCACGCTTGTCGCTTCAAGAATCAGGTCCTCTGCTTGCTTTGTTTCTTTAACCGACGTAACATTCAGATGTCTTATAAATGGTACTGATTCCAAATCATCTACTACTGCATAAATAACTGTTAATGCCTGTCTCCCTGATCCACGTGTATGGCGAAAACTAACGATTTTATGCGTATCAACAATTTTGCATTCCGTGTCCTTGGCCATAAATGTATAGTCTTTGCCGATTCTCATTGCTTTATTAAAAACACTAACGGATCCTGCAAAATCATGCTCTAATTGTATCTGCTCCGCCTCCGTAGGGCACAGTTCTTTTATGGACTTCACTGTTTTGATGTAATGCACAAATGAATTTGAACAGTACATAAGTAAAACTCCCACAAGACTCGATAACATCGCAATTGCCCCATACATTTTTTCGTCACCGGAGAAAATTAACACCATTATAACCGCAATTCCCACAGGAAAAATAAGAGCACCCCAAAGCACATTGCTCCCCACGCAAGACCAATAATACTCTTTAACATTTGCCAGAATATCTGATTTCCTAAACATAGTTTTCCTCCACATCCCGGAATTCAGTGATGACAGTATCTCGGAACTTGTGGTTGTCCCTGGCATAGCGTTCAGCCTCGCTTCCCCGCCGTCGCACTTGATCCAGCCCGACTCTATAATTGCAAAAATCAAATGTGCCAAAACACTGACATTTTTAATTGTAAAACTCAAATTCAGTCAAATACACTTACATATTTTGAGGTGCCGGTAAGTGCCAAATCATAAATCAGCCGATCGCACTTACTTCATTCAACAAATCGTAGAATGATAAAACGAAAGTTGTCAAAAGAACCGTCCCCGTGACACCGTCCCCGCTAAGAGTTGTCAAAAGAACCGCCCCCGTGACACTATCTTAAGCCCCTTCAGGTATTGTTTCTGCTCCGGGGTGATTCGATAGCTTTCCACAGCTTTTTGGATGGTCTTGTTGTGCGTCCAGGGGTCGAGCTTTCGGGATTCCAGATAGGGAAGCGCCGTCTCATACTGCTTAGCAAGTGCTGTCGCAAAGTACCACGCGACCATCATTTTGATGTAGTATTCCTCCGACCGGACCGCTGCCGCCATTTCCGGATAAGCAGGATCAAAGTCTTCATCCAGAAAATGCTGCATGAGCATCCCGAGTGCGAAGCGTACTGTATAGGTACGGCCGGATGCCAGCCACCGCCGAATGTCAGAAAGCAGGGCTTTTCGGTTCTTCTTAAACACTTTGGGTGACATCTGGTCACAGGTCGCCCAGTTGTCTACATAAGGAAGGAACTTGTCCACCTCTTCCAGGCAGGTATCAAAATCCTTGATCTCAGAGATGATAAACGCATGGAGTTGATTCTCGTCAAAATATCGATGCGGCAGGTCTTTCAGGAAATCCCCGTACGCCTTCTCCTTCACCAGCTGCTTGGCGAATTTGCGCAGGGCCGGTGTTCTGACACCGATCGCATTCTCCGGATCCACCGTCGGGATCAGTTTACTCTGAAAGTCACGGTATTCTGTATCCTGAAGCTTAAACAGTTCGTCTGTGATCTCTTTCATAGTCTTGTCCTCAAAAGCTTATGATGCTTTACAGCATATTTAATGATTTATTTTATAGGAGCGCTGCATTTCCTGCAGCCGCTCCCTTATTCTTTGTGCGAGTGCACTTTCCTCAGCACTGACAGCGGAGACGCTGCTTTGTCCGTCCGGCTTTACTGCTGAGTCAGCGCCGCCTCCATACAGAATTCTGTAATAGACGCCGAACACTTTCTCAAGGTCGGGCCGCAGCTCCTCGGGCGCCATATTCACATAATCGGACATGAGACCCCTGTCAGTAAACGCATCCGAACACTGCCTGCGGATGTTTTTTGGATCATCTCTACATCCATGATCAGTCTTCTTTCGGGGGATGCGTTCTTGTAGCGGGCTCTGCGGAGCAGGGAAGTCCCTGCAATGAGTGCTCCGAGCAGCAGGACGATACTGAGGACCATGGGCCGGGCGAGGGCGGTAAAAAGCAGCTCGGAAGTCTCAATCCTGTGACATTTCATCCAACTGCTGTTTCCCTTTATCAAGCAGTTCGTAAGGGGTCAGATGCCGATACAGGTAGATGGACATAGCTGATGCATCCTCATGCTCTGCGTCGGAAGTATCCTCTGAAGACAAAGTCATAAAAGTATCGCTCTCATTGCTCCATGCAAGGAAGCCGGGAATGTACATGAGCGGCATGCCCGCGTCTTCGTTCAGATCAAGAACACTCATACTGCCGTTCAGGGTCAGCATAAGCGCGCCATTGGGACTGTATGTTTCATCCAGCGGGGTCCAGCTGACATCCGATGACACATTTGAGTTCCGATAATTGTGTTCCAACTTGATTTCGGACAAAAGCTCGCCTTGTGCCGAATAACGGCGGACCGACTGATTGGAACAAACCACAAACAGCTCGTTATGGTGCCATGTCATGGATGTCGCTCGAATTCCCCTGATCGGAATACGAATCTCATTTGTGTATTGGTCTTTAAAGATCGCGATCTCATAATCCGTACTGCAGGCAAGCAGGCTGTGGTCGTCGTTAAATACCGCATCGCAGGAACTGGAGGAATACGAATCAATGGAATCAATGATCGCTGCTTCACCTGTTTCCAGATCGATGACGGCGCCGCATCCCTTTTCGGCGGAAGGATCATACAGGGAGGAAAACAGGCAGTCCCCGTCCGGGGAGATCGCAATGACAGGCACAGAAAGCTGAATACCTCTCACAAAGTCCGTAAAAGCGCTCGCAAGGACCATCTGCGTCTCGATTCCTTTCACGGGGATCTCTCCGCTCTGGCCGGTAGCGGCATTGTAGTAGAGTACGGTGTTGTTCTTTCTGGCAGAGACCGCGTAGATCGTTCCCTCATGGAAGACAAACGAATCAAACCAGTTTTCGGTCAGATCGTTGTGCTCAAAATATAAAAACGAATGGAGCAGTTCCGGCTCCTCCTGCTGATTGTTATAGGAAGCCAGATACAGGGTATGGGTCGAAAAATCCATTCCGGCCAGGATCAGGGTACTGTGATCTTCCAATACTCCCGCGATTTTCCAAACATCGGCTAATCCGGGGACGAGGGAATCACGAAGGGAGATCTTCCGGACGATCTCCTGACTTTTGATATCGATAATAAGGAGAATGTCATCTGCAAGGACAGCCGCCAGGTCATCGCCGATATCAGCGGTTTCGATGGAGTAAGCCGACAAACCGGTCTCTATTTTGCCCAGACACAAGGGATCCGAGATGGTGTCGAACCAGTAAATGGTATTCTCGCATACGGCTATAACATGATCGCCGATCCGAACGGCACCGAGCGCCTCTTCGGGAAAGGGACGGAATCCTTCTGACTCGATCACCTTGCCGTTCTCGTGGAGAATGGTATAGCATTTGTGGTTGCTGCAGAAAAAGGCTGTGCGCTGAGGGTCAGATCGGTCGATCAATATAACACTGTCGGGAAGGGTAGCAGAGAAATACAGTTCTCCCGAATCAAGAGCAAAAGTGTAGTTGTCCACCTCAAAAGTGATTGAGACAAGAGCAGGCTGACCTGACTGTAAAGGGGGGATATAATCCATCTGAGGGGGAACTACGATCTGAGGCATCTCCGTGTCGTATTCCCACTTCATCTCACAGGTCTTTCTGTCAAAACAGATTATGTGCGTGACCTGGAATTCAGAAGTGAGGATCTCATCCTGAATATAGAGCGTGTTCCACATCATATCAGTCCCTTCGGCAGTGACTGCCACAATGTCGTCAGGGCCGGCAGCCATTACAGATATACAGTAGGGAGGCAGATCGTAAGCGGCGGCACGCACTTCTCCGGATGCAGGGTCCCAGACGGCGATGCAAAGAAGAGGAAGATCCTGTCCGGGAACGTTCAGATCGCCGGAAAGGATGACCTCTCCGTCAGGGGTGACATACTGTTTGAACAGAAGCAAAGTGCATTTACGGAGGTCAACCGGAGTGTCCGCGTCCTCTGAGAGGGAGGCGGTCTCGATATGTTCCAGAATCTGTGAAGAAGTCAGTCTGCTCATGACTGTTCCGTCCGATAGACTGATCAATGCAGCACATTCGCCGGACAGGGCGACGCAGGCGGAAGTGCCGTGCAAAGAGACATCGCGGACCATATCTGTCGCAGCTGACTGCTGATCTGTGTTCAAACCGCTATTAACGCTGATCGACGTACACCAGTCTCTTGTAAAGTGCAAATAATCGTAGCTGTAGATATTACGACCCCTCCAAGCCAATACACGATCTTCATCCTGTACCGTGAAGCCGAAGCAGAACAGATCATCTCCGTCAATCTGCCAATAAGAGAGGAGATCGCCGCTGTCGGACTGGACCATAAGCCATGCATCGGAGTCCAGGGTGATGATGCGGTCACGCTCGGGCGTGACCGCGTACTTTTTGATCAGGCTGTGCATAGAACGGCTCTTTGTCTGCGCAAATCCGCAGGGCTGGTAGGCATAAGTCGCCTTTGTAAGTGCATAGACAGACTCCGGAGGAGGTGAGCCCTCAACTGATTGGGCATAGCTGAGCGCTTCAATACCCAGAGAAAGCGCACCCTTACGGTCATATTCACTGAGGTGCTCGAGGGATTGCACTGCGAGAGACTGGGAGCCGTTGTATATGGCGACCTCATATGCTTTGTTGAGGTTATAGAGGTTCCTCACCTGGAGAAAGATGATCACGGAGATGATGGCTGCCGCTGTCGCTCCGATTTTGAGATACTGTCTGCGGCGGTAGATCTCCTGCCGCTTGATCAGGCTGTCGTAAGAACACCCCAGCATGGAACAGAGGATTCTCGGCAGTTCCAGACGGCGTGCAGTGGTCCGATCCAGTCTGAAGTCCGCACAGAGGGGTTCGCTGTCTATCATTTCACCGGAGCCGTCGTCGGCCGGTACTTTTGTAAGAGATTCGGGCAGAACGTCGGCCGGTTCTCCCTGTGCAAGAACACAGAGGATATTTTTCCGGTCATGGGTCTTGAGAAATTCATCGATCTCATGAAGACACCAGGGAGAAACCTTGTACTGCGGAGAGAGGATGACGATCAGAAATTCTGATTGGGACAGCGCATAGTCGATCCCGGAACTCAGATCCTTGTCCAGACTGAGCTCGTCGGAGTCGCGGAAAACTTTGCGAAAGTGTCTGGAGCCGCCGGTGTTGTTCTGGAACGCGCGCGGGATGCTGAAGGTCTCTATACTGTGCTGGATCCTTCGGGCGATCTCCTGATCAGGATCAACATGTCTGTATGAAATAAAGGCAGAATATAAGTATTTATCATTATCCATTATATGAACCGTTTTATGACCTCAGATAATTCACGGGCGGGAAGACCGTTCCCGTCCTGTCGCTGCTTCTTAGTCAAGACCCGGGCAGTGCGGGCAAAATCACAAAATACACAGTATGTTCACATATTTTTTAGAAAAGGGTGTGCATAATTGTTAAAAATAATATAACATAAGAATGTAATAGTTTTACTACTCATTTGTGACCAGGGAGGAACAAAAAGATGAAAAAGGCACTGGCGATATTACTTACAGCATCCATGCTGGCTGTAGGCTGCGGCAGCGGTTCAAGCGGTGCATCTAGTGCACCTGCAGCAGAAGCAGAGGAAACAGTGGAAGAGGAAGCTCCTCAGGAAGAGGCTGAGGCGGCTCCTGAGACGGATGCGGCTGCAGCAGAGGCTGAGGCGGCTGAAACGGAAGAGAAGCTGGAGACCGGAGCGAGTGAAGCACTGAACGCGGCAGGTCAGGCAGTAGAAGAAGCAGAGCAGACAGAAGAGGCAGCAGAAGAGGCGGAAGCTCCTGCGACCGAGAGTCTGGCAGACAATGAAGAAGTTCTCGAAGGGGCACAGGAAATGCTGTCCAAGACGAGCGCATTTACCAGTGATCTCGGCAAGCCGGAAAAGAACGATTACGGCGAGCAGAACCTTGTCGATTACTCAAACGGCGGCTATGTATTCAAGATTCCGGCAAACTGGACGGAACAGTCCGGAGCTCTGGTTCTTGAAGATAACGTACTGGGCGCTGCTGCTATTTCAGTGACAAGCCAGACCAATGCAATGTATGGCTCACTCACTTCCGAGCAGTTTGTGGAGAGCGCCAAGGAAATGGACATTGCCAAGGAATCCGATATCGGACTGGAAGATGTGGACTCTTCACCGGTTGAGGTCATGGAGATCATGGACGGAGATCAGGCGATCGCACAGTCGTTCACGGGCACTTCCGAGGGCATGGACGTTGAAGGTATGATGATCATGGGATTAGACCAGGAAAACACGACTCTGTATGTGCTTGTTCTGATCCAGTCTGTACAGGTCCAGAACAGCCACTTCGACGATTTCAAGACCTTTGCTTCTACGATGGCAAGAGAGTGATCGGGATAGCAGGAATCGGGAAAGCAACGGGCTCAAATCCTTGACTTTTGCGCTTATCATGCTATACTGACTTAGCGCATGGCGCCGACAGTTCGTTTGTACCATCCTGTCGTTAAACAAAACCAGGACTGCCGATCAATTATCAGGATCATAATTCAGATCAATGATTTTAGATTAATGATTTTAGATCAATGATTTCAGACATTCTTTTGAGTGCTCGATGAATCAGCTCCGCGGTACAGCCGCGGAGCTTTTTTTACAGTTCATACAGCCGGTTATTTGGTTATTTGTGCGGAGCGCGGGACGCTCCTGAATGGAGATGACAATGTATTATATCAGGTCCGAGGGGAGCTTCGACTCCGCTCATTTTCTGAAAGGTTATATAGGTAAATGCAGCAATATTCACGGCCATCGCTGGAGAGTCACGGCAGAACTGGGCGGCAGTGCCCTGAGTGAAGACCATGAGACCAAGGGAATGCTGATGGATTTCGGAGATCTCAAACGCCTGATCAAGGAACTTTGTGATGAGCTGGATCACTGCCTGATCTATGAGGCCGGAACACTCAGGGAGAAGACGCTGGAAGCAATGGAGGAAGAGGGATTTCGTCTGGTACAGGTTCCCTTTCGGCCGACGGCAGAGAATTTTGCATACTATTTTTACAGCAGGATACGGGAAAAGGGATATCCGGTACACCGTGTGGAGGTGTACGAGACGCCCGGCAACTGCGCTGTCTATGAGGAATAAGAGTTCATATGATGAAAGTGGCGGAAAGATTTGTGAGTATAAACGGAGAAGGGGCACGGGCGGGTGAGCTGTCGGTCTTCATCCGATTTAAGGGATGCAATCTGCGGTGCACCTACTGTGACACCATGTGGGCCAACGAGGCGGACTGCCCCTTCGAGGAGATGACGTCGGCTCAGATCACACAATATGTCCTGTCCACCGGGGTCACGAATGTGACGCTCACGGGAGGAGAACCGCTTCTTCAGCGTGAGATCCCGGAACTTGTCGAGATGCTGATCAGGGATGGGAAGCGCAGGGTCGAAATAGAGACCAACGGAGCGGTCGACCTGAGGCCTTTGGCCGGGGCACCTTGCAGGCCTGCATTCACAATGGACTATAAGCTGCCTTCGAGCGGCTGTGAAAAGGCGATGCGGGCAGAGAACTTAACACTGCTCGGTCCCGAGGATACGGTGAAATTTGTGTCCGGCAGCAGCGAGGATCTTGAGCGCGCGGCGCAGATCATAGAGAAGTACGATCTGGCCTCCAAGTGCCATGTCTATTTCAGCCCGGTGTTCGGGAAGATCGAGCCCGCGGAGATCGTAGAGTTTATGATCCGGCGCGGGATGAATGATGTGAGGCTGCAGATCCAGATGCACAAAGTGATCTGGGACCCGATGAGACGGGGGGTTTGAGAAGATGATTGACGAGAGAGCGATTGAAGAGCATATCAGAGGTATTTTGGCAGCGCTGGGAGATGACCCGGAGCGTGAGGGCCTAAAGGACACGCCCAAGAGAGTGGCACAGATGTATGCGGAGGTCTTCGCGGGAATGAATTACACCAACCACGAGATCGCGGAGATGTTCGGAAAGACCTTCGAGGAAGGGATGGCAGAAGACGATGATGAGAGCGGACATCCCGGGCGCGTGGTGGTGATGAGGGACATCGATATGTTCTCCTACTGCGAACACCACATGGCGCTCATGTATGACATGAAAGCGACGGTCGCGTACGTTCCCAGGGGAAAAGTGATCGGCCTTTCCAAAATAGCGCGTGTCTGCGACATGGTCGGCCGCCGTCTGCAGCTGCAGGAAAAGATCGGAATGGATATTGCGGATATCCTGACCGAGATCACGGGCAGCGAGGACGTGGCGGTGACGATCGAAGCCTGTCACAGCTGTGTGACGGCCCGCGGCATCAAGAAGACGAATACGAAGACCTATACGGCAGAGCTCAGGGGAAGGTTCCGCACGGATCCGGCGCTGCAGTTCTGTCTCGGCGGGGGATCCATGTGCCGATAGGCACAAGACAGGTCAATGGGTTTGAGAGAGGAGAATTCAGACAGATGAAGGCATTGGTACTGAGCAGCGGCGGAGTGGACTCCACGACAGCCCTGGGCATGGCGGTCGCCAAATACGGAAAGGAAAATGTGATCGCATTGTCCATTTCGTACGGACAAAAGCATGACAAAGAGATCCGGGCAGCGGAAGCAGTGGCCGAATATTACGGCGTAGAGCAGCTCTTTTTGGATCTGAGCAAAATATTCAGTTACAGCAACTGTTCACTGCTCAAGCAGTCGACAGAGGAGATCCCGGAGGAGAGCTATGCCAGGCAGCTGGAGGAGATCCGGAAGACAGACGGCGCAAAGCCGGTGAGCACTTATGTGCCGTTCAGGAACGGCCTGTTTCTCTCCTCGGCGGCGAGCATCGCTCTCAGCAAAGAGTGCGGTGTGATCTATTACGGCGCCCATGCGGACGATGCCGCCGGATGCGCTTATCCTGACTGTTCCGAGGTCTTCAACAATGCGATGAATGAGGCGATTTGGGAGGGCTCAGGGCATCAGCTGCGGATTGAGGCGCCGTTTGTCAGGATGAACAAGGCGGATGTCGTGAAGATCGGCCTGAGTCTGGGCGTCCCCTACGCGCTCACATGGTCCTGCTATGAGGGCGGCGAAAAACCCTGCGGAAAATGCGGCACCTGTATAGACAGGGCGGCAGCCTTTGCGGCGAACGGCGTCGAGGACCCGGCGCTGGTGTAAAGACAGGAAAAGAGGTTATCATGAGAGAGAACGAAGGACTGACTTTATTGGGAAACAAGAACGTCAAATACGGGACCGAATATGATCCGGGACTCCTGGAGACATTTGAGAACAAGCACCCGGAGAACGATTATTGGGTGAAGTTCAATTGCCCGGAGTTCACGTCGCTGTGTCCGATCACCGGCCAGCCGGATTTTGCCAACATCATTATTTCTTATGTGCCGGCGGTCAGGATGGTGGAGAGCAAGAGCCTCAAGCTCTATCTGTTTTCCTACCGAAATCACGGAGATTTCCATGAGGACTGCGTCAACAAGATCATGAAGGACCTGATCGCGCTGATGGATCCCAAGTATATTGAAGTGCGCGGGCGTTTTCTGCCCAGAGGCGGAATATCCATTGACCCGTATTGCAATTACGGCAAACCGGGGACAAAATGGGAGAAGATCGCAGAGAACCGGCTCGCATGGCACGACATGAACCCGGAGGCCGTTGACAACCGATAAAAGTGTGGCTGCGGGAGCGGAGAGGTGACGGGTATGGCCAAAGAGAGAATGCCTGATTTTAAACAGATTGATGAGCTCATCAAGGCGCTGCATGCGCTGGACAGGAGTTTTGCGGGGATCATTCAGAACACGCGGTCCCGCGAGACGGAATTGAAGCGCAGCTGTATGGAAGCTCTCAAGAGGAACGCAGCAGACGGCCTCGTCTCGATCCCGGTGGAGGAGCTCAGGAACTCCAAAGCGGGCATTCGCGTCGCTGCGCTCACGAAAGCGGGCTATCACACGCTCTATGACCTTCACAGCGCGCAGAACTGGCAGATCCGGTCTGTGGAAGGGATCGGAGATAAGCAGGTCGCGGCCATTCGGTCCATTATCGGAGAGTTCCTCAACCGGCTGGGAAGCAGGGCTCACTTACGCCTGACGACAGATGAGGATGACAGGCTAAGCCGTGCGCTCATCCTCCAGATGGCAAAATACAGACAGTGCGCAGCTGTCTGCAAAGAGGCAGAACCGATCGTCGATATCGTGCACAATTTTATTGAGGAGACGACGGCGCAGGTCCTGATCCGCAACCGCTTCAAGTGGATCTTCTCCAGAAAACAGACAAAGGATTGGACCGTCAGTGCGGTCGGAAAACTCCTCGAATATGTCCGCAGTCCGCAGTATGAGCGGGTAACAAATCTCATCAGAGCATTCCATATCGCTCAGAACCTGAGCGAGAAAGAAGCGCTGGATGATTTTAAGAAAAACGGGGCATCCTATTATGCGCTGATCGAGAGGCTGACCGGCTCCGGGGCGCAGAAAAATCTGATCTACAGCAGCATTCCGGAGCAGCTGGCGGAGCAGATCGATTCCTTTGAGCTGAACCTTCGCGAGTTCAGCGGGGACTTGCGCGCATACCAGACATTCGGGGCGCGCTATATTTTGTCCATGGGCAGAGTGCTTTTAGGAGACGAAATGGGGCTCGGCAAGACCATCCAGGCGATCGCTGCAATGTCGCACCTGTACGCACAGGACAGGGAGAGCCGGTTTCTCATCGTCTGTCCGGCTTCCGTCATGGTCAACTGGTGCAGGGAGATCCACAAATTCAGCAGCCTGAGGGCCGTCCTGCTCCACGGAGCGCTTCTTGAGGACGCTTTGGACAGCTGGGTCCGGGACGGCGGTGCGGCAGTGGTCAACTACGAGAGCCTGTCCAAGATCGTGGGCGCGATTGAGCAGAAAATGAGACTTGATATGCTGGTCGTCGACGAGGCGCACTATATCAAGAACCCGGAGGCAAAGAGGACACAGCTCATTCATTCTCTCGACGACGAATCGGACAGGATCCTGATGATGACAGGGACGCCGCTGGAAAACAAAGTCGAAGAGATGTGCGAACTGGTCGGATTTGTCCGCCCGGATATGGTGAAGGAGATCCGGGAGAATGCCGGAATGCGCCATGTACCTGCGTTTCGGGAAATGCTGGCGCCAGTGTATCTGAGACGGCAGCGGGAGATGGTGCTGGAAGAGCTCCCTCCGCTGACGATGGAAGAGGAGTGGTGTGAGATGACGCCGCAGGACAGCGCAGACTATTCGGAGCAGGTCCGGGATGGGGCCTTTATGGGAATGCGCCGCATCGCCTTCCTGCAGGAAGACCTGAAGAGCTCATCGAAGGCGCTTCGTCTGGCAGAACTCTGCAGCCAGGCTATGGAAGAAGAGAGAAAAGTGATCGTCTTCTCCTATTTTCGTGAGACACTCCGGAAAGTGAAGGATTTCCTCGGCGACATCGTGCTGGGATCGATCACCGGGAGCACGCCGGTGGAGGAGAGACAGCTGATCATCGACCGCTTTACGGATGTGCCGGGCGGCGCTGTTCTGATCTGCCAGGTCCAGGCCGGCGGAACCGGCCTCAACATTCAGGCGGCCGGAACGGTGATCTTCTGCGAGCCGCAGATCAAGCCTTCGCTCACATGGCAGGCGCTCTCACGCGTATACCGCATGGGACAGGTCCAAAATGTGCTGGTCTACCATCTCCTGTGTGAGAACACGGTGGATGAGGCAGTCATGGAGATCCTCGCGAGAAAAGAGGCGGAGTTTGAACTGTTCGCGCAGGAGTCGGCGATCGCGGATGCGGCGGACGGCATTGCGGATAAAGAGTGGATCCGGAATCTGGTGGAAGAAGAGAGACGGAAGTATCTGCCGGTGGTGGCGGAGTGAAGGTGTCAAGGGACGGTTCAGAGTGTCAAGGGGACGGTTCTACTGACAACTTTTGAACTCAAAAGTTGTCAGTAGAACCGTCCCCTTGACACTCTGAACCGTCCCCTTGACACCTTTTTATTCCGTCCTGAGCGCGATCACCGGATCTTTCTTGGATGCCGACCTGGAAGGAATAAGTCCTCCAATGATAGTCAGCAGAGTGGCAATGGCGATCAGCGCCAGCGCCGCAGGCAGTTCCAGCACCGCCGTAATGTCATCGATCTCAGTGACCTTGTGGATTATGTCATTGATCGGGAAGAGCAGCAGCCTTGTGATCACCACACCGATGATGCCCGACAGAAGACCGATGATACAAGTCTCCGCATTGAAGATCGAGGAAATATTGCGCTTGGATGCACCGATAGCACGCAAGATTCCGATCTCCTTGGTCCTCTCCAGAACGGAGATATACGTTATGATCCCGATCATGATGGAAGAAACGATCAGCGAGATCGAGACGAACGCGATCAGTACATACGTGACCGCATTGACGATGGTCTCGACCGAACCCATGAGGATCCCGGTGATGTCCGTGTACTGAAGTTTCTTGTCTTCCTCCATCTTGTCGTTGTAGTCCTCAAGGAACCGCATGAACCGGTTCTTGGACTCGAAATCGTTAAAATAGAACGATATTCCGGTGGGATCCCGCTCCTCCTGATATCCCAGCTTGAGGAGATTTCCCTTATATGAAGTGTCCTCCCCCGTGATCATGGCTTCCATGATCCTGGCCAGCTCGTCTTCATCCTTGTTGAACTGGAAGGCCTCAGCGAATTTGTCCGTGTCGACGGTCAGGAATTCCTGGTCCCCGCCGAACAGGTCTGCCAGCGGCGCCATCACTTCTCCAACGGCCTCGCCCGTTCCCTTGGCGACGAGAAGGGCCATGTATTCTTTGGCAAGGTTGTAGCCCTCTTCGAAGAGAATGGAACTGTTGTCTTCCAGGGCTTTGTTTATGGCATCGTCAACTGGAGGCAGGTCATCGACCTTGACCATTCCGTTCTCATCCGGCGTCAGAGACCCGTAATAGTTGTCAAACGCATCTTCAACGATCTTCTTCGTATTTCCCGCGTCCAGGCTGATCTTATCGATGGTACCCAAAAGCTCGCCGATTTTTTCTTCCGAGATGGCCTGTTCCTTGTAAACGTCCAGATAGGCAAGCGTGATGTATTGGACGGAAGAGGTATCTCCGCCGTCTTCATACTGTTTGATGATCTGGCTCTTAAGCATGGAAGCCTGCGTGTCATCGAGGCCCATACCGTCGATCACGGCGTCAGCCTCGGCCTTGGTGGAGGCATTTTCGAGTGCGTCGATCGTTCCGCGGACGGACTCTGTGGCAGAGGAGACTGCATTGTCTGCAGCGGATCTTGCAATAGGTCCCTTCATGGACTCAAGGGCCTGGATCAGGCCGGAGACATCCACAGGAGCTGAAGAGGGATCGCCGCTTCCGTCTTCCCCTCCGTCAGAACCGCCGGTATCGCCTTCACCGCCTTCACCCCCCTGTTCTCCTCCGGAGGCGCCTTCATAAAGTGCGTCTTTGAGCTGGCTCGCCAGCTCTTCGTCCAGATTCAGAGAGTCGATAAAGGCCTCGGCTTCTTCGGCCGTTGTCACTTCCGACAGAGAGTCGATCACCTCGTCGATTCGGGCTTCCACCGCTTCCGTTGTCTTCTGCCGCGTCTCCGTTTCGATGGCTTCGAGCTGGCTGTTAAGGACATTGGTCACAGCGGACACATCCGGACTGGTTTCCGGCGCGGTGGATTCGTTTACGGTCACAGTGGCGATCTTCTGATAGCCCTCGATGATCCCTTTGGCAAAAGCGGAATCGGCCTGGGACACTGCCGTCACCATGGATTTGGTCACCTCATCAATGCTCTCCACGACTGCCTGAGAGGACTTCATGATGATATCCGTCATGGAGCTCTCGTCCATATTCAGGCCGCCCAGGTCCATATTGACGACGAAAGCTTCTGCGAGCATATCCTCGTCCACAGTGATCATATCCTGAAAATCCAGGTCACTCTCATCGTCTTCATCGTCGAAGAGCTTGCCCGAAAATACGTTGATGCCGGAGTCCGCCAGCTGTTTCTGAACGATCTCGGAAGATTTGGCGCGGTTCATTACATAGGATGTCAGTTCCGGCAGATAGAGAACGCCTGTCGTGGTGGAGGAAGAAGATCCCTTTTCCTGAGGCTTATAGATGATACCGGTGATCCTGAGTGGCTCCGCGTTTTCGTAGACATCCATCATGTAGTCGTCGTCATCGGTCATATCCTCATAGATGTCATACTCCTCGTTGTACTTGTAGAGATCCGAGGGGTCGATGAGCTTGAGTTCCCTGCCCAGGAGATCGTCGTATGAGATCGTCATCGGTTCGTTGTGCACGGTGACTTCTTCGCCCATGTACAGATCCTTGATTATATCCTGCAGTTCCTTGGTATCGCGAAAACCAAGCGAGTACAGAAGAAGGTCGGAGATCTGGTTGGGGGCGCTGACAGAGACGACAAGCTCATTATATTTGGACGGCCATTCCCCGTAGATCAGCGTATATTCATTCTTGAGGCGCTCCGGCTCTATGATCTCGCTGAAGGCAGACATGCCGCCGCCGCCCATCATCATAGAGGACAGACCGCTCTGCTGATTCAAGGCGCTGCTCGGATAGATCTGCGCCAGATTGTCGGATCCGTCGACGGTGTAGATCAGCGGCGTGACGGAGTAGTTGTATTTGATCAGGCGTACATCGTTCTGATACTCCTGCGGGTGGTCATCGAGATAGCGAATGAAACTGGGCAGATCGTTGTTGGAGATCGAGTCGGTGAAGGAGGTGATGTACTGCTGCTCCCTCATGAAGTTGCCCTCGGACTTGTTCTGCGATTCAGCCCGCATGGACAGGATCGTGGTCGCCAGGTCGCCTTCCTCCGCATTGATCGTCAGCGGATAGCTGTTCATGGTCTCTTCCTGGATCTGGTCTATGTAATTCTTAAAGCCCGTGGACAGAGCCAGGATCAGGGCAATGCCGATGATACCGATGGATCCGGCAAAAGACGTCAAAATAGTGCGCCCCTTCTTGGTCATGAGGTTGTTGAGACTCAGACCGAAGGAAGTGAAGAGCGACATTGATGCCTTTCCGAGATTCTTGTGAACGGCTTCCTGCTCGCTCTCGATCTGCAGCGGATTGGTGTCGCTGATGATATTGCCGTCCTTGAGGCGGACGATCCGGTTGGCGTACTGCTCAGCCAGTTCCGGATTGTGGGTGACCATGACGACGAGGCGGTCTGCTGCCACTTCCTTTAAGAGGTCCATGACCTGAACGGAAGTCTTGGTATCCAGAGCGCCGGTCGGTTCATCCGCCAGCAGGATCTTGGGGTCGTTGACGAGCGCTCTTGCGATCGCGACTCGCTGCATCTGTCCGCCGGACATCTGGTTGGGCTTTTTGTGGGCCTGTTCCCTGAGTCCGACTTTTTCCAGCGCATCCAGCGCCATCTGCTGCCGCTTTTCGGCAGAAATTCCTCCGATCGTCAGCGCCAGTTCGACGTTCTGCAGTACGCTCTGGTGGGGGATCAGATTATAGGACTGGAACACGAAACCGACGGTGTGGTTTCTGTAGGAATCCCAGTCTCTGTCTCTGTATTTCTTGGTAGAGACGCCGTCGATGATCAGGTCTCCCGTATCATACCGGTCCAGTCCGCCGATGATGTTGAGAAGCGTTGTCTTACCGGATCCGCTCGGGCCCAGGATCGCGACGAATTCGTTGTCCCTGAGGTTTAGGGAGACGTCGTCGAGGGCGATCTGCTCAAAACCGCCTGTATTATATTTTTTCTTAATGTTTTTGAGCTGGAGCATAAAACCTCCGAATGATAAATCAATCGAATCTATCTGTTTATTCGAATATAATATATCTGCTAAAAGATACAACGTGTCTTATCTGCTTATCTTACAAAGGGAGTATAATAAATTCAAGAAGGTGGGCAAAAATGGCTAGGGGAAAAAATCGCAAGAACAAGAGTATATCAGAAAATCATTACAGCCATAAAAGCGGGACCGGTTCCGGCCGTTCTTCAGGCACAGGAGGAAAGAAAAGGCGCAGACAGGTCTCCCTGAGAAAACCGGTCAGCGCGGTCTTGCTTGTGCTGATGTTTCTTGCCTTTTTCAGAATTCAAAATATAGAGAGAAGCGGATCTTCTGATACCGGGAGCACTTCGGTCTATGAGGGTAATACCGAGCAGGATCATAAGGCCGCAGACACGGATGAGTCCGCAGAAGCGGGCACAGGCACATATACGGAGGCTGCCTCAGAAGCGGGCTCAGGGACATATACGGAGGCTGCCGGAGAAACGGCTGCGGACGTGCTGACGCCGGATATGCTGCCCGCTTATTCGGGACAGCCATATGCAGATATTAACGGCGACGTTCCTTTCTTTACGGAGGAGGAGATGACTTCTGAGGCCTTTCACGAATACTGGCCTTTGGATGCGCTGGGCAGATGCACCGGCGCATATGCCTGTGTCGGACCTGAGACGCTCCCCAAACAGAAGAGAGGCGATATCAGCAGCGTAAAGCCGACCGGATGGCACACGGACCGCTATGACGATATTGACGGAGAAATGCTGTATAACCGCTGTCACCTGATCGGCCATATGCTCACGGGGCAGGACGCCAACGAGCGCAACCTGATCACCGGAACCCGTCACATGAATACGGAAGGCATGCTGCCCTTTGAGGAGTCCGTTGTCATGTATGTAGAGGGGACCGGCCATCACGTGATGTACAGGGTCAGACCGTATTTTGAGGGAGACAACCTGGTCTGCACCGGTGTACTTATGGAGGCGAAATCGGTGGAAGACCCGCTGGTGCAGTTCTGCGCGTTCTGCTACAATGTCCAGCCGGGATTCGAGATCGACTATGCCACCGGGGATAACCGCCGGGCGGCAGCGAATAAGTGAGCGCCGCTAAGATACCGAATTCGCGATTTAGCGGCATGTCATTTCTAATTGATGTGAATTCTGTGCGCTTATGGTAAAATATAGACATTCGAAATTTGGCAATTCGATATTCTGACAATCTGATAATAGGACAAAAGGAAGGAGAATTATGGGAGATCAGGATACAATCAAATTTACAACAGAAACCAATCTGGACCTGAGTGATTACAGGAAATACGTAAGGACCATGCAGGGGAGCCAGACCAAGAACAATATCGCCTCGATCGCAGTATGCGTGTTTCTGGTGATCGCCGGCATTTACAATGTATCCAGTGCTAAGACGATGCTGGGTATTTTCATGATCGTGGTGGCAGTGGCTGCGCCGATCCTTGTCAGGGTAGGCGCCGGAAACCAGATACAGCGCGATTTTGACAAGCTCAGCGAAGCCGGGGGCACACACTTCCACGTCCGCTTCTATGAAGACAGATTCGAGACGCAGAATGACACGTCTCACGGAGTACACGAATACCAAAAGCTCTACAAAGTGGTGGAGACCGACGACGCTTTCTACATGGAAATCGAGAAGGGGCACTCCGTGATCATACAGAAAAAGAATTGTTCCGACGAATTGATCGCATTTCTGAAAACACTTGAGAAATGATAAGGAGGTACGGGGGATGAGTTACAAGGAGAGATATACGTATTGGATCGATCAGCTTTCCGAGGAAGATCCGATGAAGAAGGAGCTTCTGGATATAGCAGACAATGAGGCGGAGATTAAGGACCGGTTCTATAAGGAGATCGAGTTCGGGACGGCCGGCCTGCGCGGTATCCGGGGAGCCGGGACGAACAGGATGAATGCGCTCACCGTGGGCCGTGCGACGCAGGGAATCGCAAACTATATACTCGGCTCCGGAGAGGACAAGGCGCGCGGAATGGTGCTCGCCTACGACTGCCGGTATTTCTCCAAAGAATTTGCAGAACTGGCGGCGGAGATCTTCGCAGGCAACGGGATCAAGGCGTATCTGTTTCCCTCCCATCGCCCGACACCGGAGCTCTCCTTTGCGATCCGAAGCTTCGAAGCGCTCGGCGGGATCAATATGACGGCCAGTCACAATCCCAAGGAGTACAACGGCTACAAGGTCTACTGGATGGACGGGGCACAGATCTCCGGAGAGATCTCCGACGGGATGCTCAGAGAGATCCAGTCGCTGGACTTTTTTGACCCCTTCAAAAGAATGAAGCTTTCCGATGCGATCGATGAGCGCCTGGTGAGAATGCTCGGCGAGGAGATGGATCTTGCCTATCTCGACTACGTCAAATCGATGAGGCAGAGAGAGGACTCCGAGCTGGATCTGACGATCCCGATCGTCTACACACCGCTCAACGGCGCGGGAAGCATTCCTATGCAAATGCTGGCCGAAGAGCTCGGCTACGTCAATTTCCATATCGTCCCCGAGCAGAAGGATCCGGATCCCGAGTTTACGACTGTGGGATATCCCAACCCGGAAGATCCCAAGGCATTTGAACTGGCCGAAGCGCTTGGCCGCGAGAAGAATGCGGAAGTCCTGATCGCCACGGATCCCGACAGCGACAGGATGGCTATCGAGATCTCTGACGGCAAAGGGGGCTATACTCCCTTAAACGGCAATCAGACAGGTGCGCTCCTGATCGCTTATATGGCACAGAGCAAGCACGAAAAGGGGCAGCTTCCCCAGAATGCGGCGATGATCAAATCGATTGTGACGGGCAACTTCGGGCGTGCGATCTGCGAACATTTCGGCATCCGTGTCTTCGAGGCGCTGACAGGTTTCAAGAACATCTGCGGCGTGATCCCGAAGGCGGAGAAGCTGGGATATCAGTATTTCTTCGGTTATGAGGAGAGTATCGGCTGTGCGCCCGGCGAAGAAGTGCGCGACAAAGACGGAATCTGTGCGGCCATGCTGATCATGGAGATGGCTGCATGGTGCCGCAGGAACAACATGACGGTGGGCGGTTATCTGAATTCACTCTACCAGAAATTCGGCTATTATGCGGAAGATCAGGTGTCCTTTGTCCTGACGGGCGTAACGGGCGCCGAGAGGATCGGGCGGATCATGGATGTGTTCAGAAATGAGAAACCTCAGAAATTCGGCCGCTTCTCCGTAAAGAAGTGCACGGATTATATTAACGGACAGGATGGGATCCCCGCATCCAATGTCCTGATCTACTATATGGATGACGGAAGCTGGTTTGCCATGAGGCCTTCAGGGACGGAGCCCAAGATCAAATTCTATTACTACGCCAAATCCATGGACAATAAAGATGAGGCAGACCGGGCCGTTCAGGAGATGAAGGAAGCGGTCGGGGAACTGGTGGAGAAGATTGAATAATAGTCTTCAGATAAAAGTCTTCAGATAAGAGCCATCAGATCATAAAAAAACTTATAGTTTTACGGATTTCCGGGCGGCTGCAATTAAGCGGCCTAACAAGGAATCTGTCCGATGGTAATATAGACAATGCAAGAGGTTTTACATTATAATAGTTTGTAATAATTGCAGTATGGACTGCCAAATGAATGTTAAAAGGAGGAATTGGCATTATGGTTTCCTGGAAGAATTTCGATACACTGGCTTCTTACGATAAGCTGCTCGCACTGAAGGGACGTGTGAACCTGGTAGAGGCAATGTCAGGTGAGAACGGAGCTAAGCGTGTGGCTGAGTACAGCGTTCCGATGGCATGCGGAATGAAGTATAATTTTGCAGCAAAGCTCGTAGATGACGAGGTTCTGGCAGTTCTGCAGGAACTCGCCGACGAGGCGCAGCTGACACAGAAATATGAAGAGCTTTACAACGGCGCTGTGATCAATACCGGCGAGAAGCGTCTGGTCCTTCACCAGCTCTGCCGCGGACAGCAGGGCAAGGACGTTGTCGTCGACGGCGTCAACAAGAGAGAGTTCTATGTAGGACAGCAGAAGAAAGCTGCTGATTTCGCGAACAAGGTTCACGCAGGTGAGATCACAAACGCAGCGGGTGAGAAATTCACGACAGTTGTCCAGATCGGTATCGGCGGATCCGACCTCGGCCCCCGCGCTCTTTACCTCGCTCTTGAGAACTGGGCGAAGCAGAACGGCCACCAGAAGATGGAAGCAAGATTCATCTCCAACGTTGACCCCGATGATGCAGCTGCAGTTCTGAAGTCCATCGATGTCGCACACGCTCTGTTCATCGTTGTTTCCAAGTCCGGAACAACGCTTGAGACCCTGACCAATGAGTCCTTCGTAAGGGATGCTCTGAAGAATGCAGGCGTAGATCCTTCCAAGCACATGCTGGCAGTTACCAGTGAGACTTCCCCTCTGGCGAAGAGCGCTGATTATCTTCAGGCTTTCTTCATGGATGACTTTATCGGCGGCCGCTATTCTTCCTCCTCCTGCGTAGGCTCGGTTGTCCTTTCTCTGGCTTTTGGCCCCGAGATCTTTGCAGCGATCATGGACGGCGCGGCAGAGTCCGACGCTCTGGCCAAGGATCCCGATATCAGGAAGAATGCAGCTCTTCTGGATGCTCTGATCGGCGTCTATGAGAGAAATGCTCTCGGCTATCTGTGCACGGCAGTGCTTCCTTATTCCCAGGCTCTGTGCCGTTTCCCGGCACATCTGCAGCAG
>ODAI012196055.1_pt1 | contig 24058 bp, 20 predicted proteins | sample 1539321 | NCBI WGS metagenome assembly ODAI01 (sample SAMN02144231, study PRJEB22623) | gut metagenome | biome: sheep rumen | host: Ovis aries | place: New Zealand | reverse complement strand
GGGTTCAATTGAGCCGACCTACATCGACGCAAATACAGAAGACCTGCTTGCCCGCTACGGCGGAAATAACCTGGATATTCAGGCAATAAGAAGCAACCTTGAGCTGCTGAAAATCCAGTTGAGCGCAAACAATCTGTCTACTTGGACTCCGGCACTGGTTATTAGTTACGCATGGCAGCCAACACTTGCTCCCTATGCATTGGACTTTGACAAATGGGGAACGGGCAGCAACTGGACAGACAAAGGTGCTTTAAGTTTTACCCTTGCATGGAACATCACCAATATGCTTCCCTGGTCTAAGAACCGCCAGTCTGCTGCGGATATCCGGGCTAATATTGCAAAACTGGAAATTGCTCTGGAAACTCTGCTTGAAAACCAGAAAGTTGAAGTTCGCCAGACGGTAGATACACTTAATCAAGCTCGCGAACAGATTGTTGCCATGGGCCGCAACGTTACACTGGCACAGCGCTCATACGACATGTCTGCCCGCCAGTATCGCAACGGTACCATTGAATTGCTGGATTTGCGCGATCGTGAAGCCCAGCTCAACCAGGCAAAACTCGGTCAGCTGAGCCAGAAGTTCAACTATATTTCTGCGCTCATGGATTTGGAAAAAGCACTGAATGTCGGCCTTTCACGCCCCGCAAATGCAGGAGCTCCGGCAGAAAATACAGCAAAAATAAGCACTAACTAAGGAAATAAGGGGGAATACCTATGAAAAAAATAACAAGAGCGGCTATAGCCGTTTTATCAGCAGCAAGTCTTCTGACAGCAGTCGGCTGTAAAAAAGGCGGGGCTGACTCAAAGACAATGGATGAGGCGGAAATTATTTACGCCGTCAGTTCATACAAAACAACACAGGGCAATCTGGATGAATATCTGGAATTTGGCGGAGACGTAGATTCTGTTTCTGCAGTCAATGTAATGCCTGACCAGGCAGGAAAAATTTCCCGTATTCTGGTAAATGTTGGTGATCGTGTTACAAAGAATCAGGTTCTTGCCTATGTAGACGCAAGCCGTCCCGGTATGAACTACAGCGAAAGCCCGGTTCGCGCTCCAATTGCAGGACGCATTACTTCCATTCCGCCGACAATTGGCGCAACTGTTAGCCAGGCAGTCACTATTGCCCGCATTGCCCAGACCGATGAACTGCAAATCAAGGTAAATGTGGCGGAACGCTTTATCAGCCGCATCAAGCAGGGTCAGACGGCTCTTGTTACTTTTGACGCATATCCCGGTGTAGATTTTAATGCAAAGGTTTTTGAAGTCAGCCCGGTTCTGGACACTTCTACCCGTACCATGGCAATCAAACTGCGCATCGTTCCTCCGGACAGCCGCATTAAAGTGGGTATGTACTCCCGCGTACAACTGGTTACTGACAGCGTAAAAGATGCAATCGTCATTCCGAATGCGGCAATCGTTATGCGTGACGGCAAGCCCTATGTATTCGTAGTAGCAAATCACAAGGAAGGCAAAAAGAATGCCTCTGTACGTTTGCAGTCTGTAAAAGTAGGTATCTCTGTTGATAACAAAACTGAAATCACAGAGGGGCTTTCTGCAGGCGATGAAATCATCATCAAAGGTCAGTCTCTTTTGAATGATGGCGCCCAGGTAAACATTATTTCTACAACAGACGCAGCAAAGTAAACGAATATGTGAAGGTCGTGCCCGCATAAAGCGGTGCTGCGATTACCTGCACAACCGCTAAGGCGGAATTTTTGCGAAGTTTAGCGGATTTTTTATAGGAGATTGTATGACACTATCAGAAAGATGTGTTAATAAGCCCACCACAACATTGCTTATCTTCTTGGTGTTGATTGGTCTGGGCATCTATTGTACAAAAAGTCTTCCGGTTGATATGTATCCGGATATGGACTTGCCCTACATGATTGTATATACCACCTACGGAAACGCAGGTCCGGAAGAAATTGAACAGAGTTTGACGCGCACATTGGAAAGTTCGCTTTCCGGTTTGAGTGGTCTTAAAAAAATGCAGTCCCGTTCACAGTCGGGCGTGTCGCTGGTCATCCTGCAATTTGAATTTGGCACGAATCTAGACGCGGCGGCCAACGACATACGAGACAAAATAGATATGGTGCGGCGATATTTACCGGAAGATGCGGACAGCCCTATTACAATCCGCATGGATCCTTCCATGATGCCGATTATGATGCTGGCAGTTCAGGGAAGCCGTACACCGGAAGAGTTGCGCCAGTTTGCAGAAGATGTTATTCAGCCGCGTCTTGAACAGCTGGACGGTGTTGCATCTGCAAATGTTATTGGTGGACGCGAAAAATCCATCAATGTTGAAATTCCCCGCGACCGTCTGGAAGCTTACGGACTTTCCATCTCTTCTGTTGTGCAGATGATTGGTGCCCAGAACATTCAGTCTTCCGGCGGTGTCATCACCAGTGGTGACATCAACTACACGATCAAAGCAAACGGTAAGTATCAGAATATTGATGACCTGAAAAACACTGTTATCTCATACAAGGTAAGTGCCAGCGACGGATTTAATGCACCTGATGTTCGTACTGTCCGTCTGCGTGATATTGCCGATGTTTATGAAGGCTACAAGGATGAAAGCACGCTGGCTTATCTGGACGGAAATCCCTCCGTTATGCTGATGATTCAGAAGCAGAGTGGAAAGAACTCCGTTAGTGCAGCAAAAAATGTGCGCAAGGCTCTGGTAACCCTTAAGGCTGAATTGCCAACTGATGTCGGTCTGACCGAAACCTACAACACAACAGACATCATTGAACAGACAATTATGGAAGTTGTTTCATCTGTTATTCAGGGTGCTTTGCTGGCTATTGCAGTCCTTTTCATCTTCCTGCGCTCACTCAAGAGTACAATTATTGTAGGTCTTGCAATTCCGATTTCCGTTCTGATTACCCTCTTCCTGATGTACTTTAAGGGAATCACAATTAACTCAATCTCAATGGTCGGCCTCCTGCTGGGTATAGGTATGCTAGTTGATAACTCCATCGTTGTTCTGGAAAATATCTATTCTTACCGCCAGCGCGATGCTAAGCCAAAAGTAGCCGCTATCCTCGGTTCACAGGAAATGGCTATGTCCATCACATCGTCCACTCTTACTTCAGTATGTATCTTCCTTCCGATGCTGATGTTCCAGTCTAAGCTTGGCATTATGGGACAGATGTTCCACGACCTTGCATACACGATTATCTTCTCACTTATGTGTTCTCTCTTTGTTGCAATCTGTCTGGTGCCGGTTTTGACTTCAAAATACCTCCGCATCGACAAAATTGACGACTCTGGTGACAGCACTGGCGATAAAGTAAACCGTGCATTCAACCGTTTCTTCTTCAACATGGAAAACACCTATGCAAAGGGCGTTTCCTGGGTTCTGCATCACCGCAAACTGAGCATCGGTGTTCTGGTCATTCTCTTCTTCCTTTCCATCGCAGCCGTTAAGCTTGTAGGCTTTGTCTTCATGCCGGAAAGTGCGGCTAACTCCGTTCAGGTAAACATGGAACTGGCAAAGGGTACCCGCCTTGAAGTCACGGAAGACACCCTGCGCGAATTTGAAAATATGGCTCTGCAGGATTTGAAAGGCGTAAAATACACCTCTGTCACTGTTGGCGGTACTTCAATGATGAGTGCAAGCTCAGAAACAAACACCGGTTCTGTTACCTTCATGCTGTATGCAGAAAAAGAACGTCAGAAGGGATGGGACAATGAAAAGAGCGCAAAAGACAAACTGCGCCGTTACTTTAACCTCTTCCCGGGTGCAACGCTCAAATTCGGTACAAACATGAACAGTGCTTCCAGCTCCAGCGGTATGAGTATCGACATCAAGAGTGATGACCTGAATCTGGTCCGCACAACTGCAGCACAGATTACAGAACTGCTCAAAGAAAAGGCTACAGACCTTGTTACAGAAGTTACGAGCGATCAGGAAGACGGTTTGCCCCAGGCAGAAATCATCTTCGACCGCGACCGAATGTATCAGTTTGGTTTGAATATCCATGGTGTTGAAGCCGACATTAAGGGTGCAATCAACGGTTCTACAGCAAGCCGCCTGACAAAGAACGGTAAGGATATTGATGTTATCGTTCGCCTGCCGGAGAAAGACAAGTCAAAACTGGCAGATTTGGACGAAATTTCTGTGGTCAATTCACAGGGACAGCGCATTCCCCTTTCCAGCTTTGCCCGCTACATTCAGTCTACTGCTCCTGTTACGATTTACCGCGAAAATCAGGCACGTATTATCCATGTAACTGGTAAACCTGTTTCCGGTCTTTCACTGGATAAAGTTCAGTCTGGTCTCAAACAGCTGATAGACGACAATATCCCCAAGGATGAAAATGTAACGATTTCATTCAGCGGTGACTATGCAGATATGATGGAAGCTGCCGCAAACTTCGGCCTGATTATTCTGATTGCCGCTATTCTGGTTTTCGTCGTCATGGCAAGTCAGTTTGAATCCCTGCTGGATCCATTCATCGTTATCTTTACGATTCCTTTGTCATTCATCGGCGTTATGATAATTTACGGACTTTCCGGCAACCAGCTGAACCTGATTACAATTATGGGTATGCTCGTTCTGGTTGGTACTATCGTTAATAACGGTATCGTTCTTGTTGACTACACCAACCTTCTCCGCAAGCGTGGTCTTGGTCTGGAAGAAGCCTGTGTTGAGGCAGCACGTAACCGTCTGCGCCCGATTTTGATGTCTACATTGACCACTGTTATTTCTCTTGCTCCTATGGCATTCTTCCCCGGAGAAGGTTCTCAGTCAATGCAGCCTATTTCACTTACGGTCTTTGGTGGTATGACATTCGGTTCATTGATGACCCTCTTCCTCATGCCAACGGTTTACTACATCTTTAACGCACGCCGCCTCAGAAAAGCAGCAAAAAAAGCCGCACGACAGGGTATTGCAAGTGACGGACTGATTTCCGATAACTCGATGAGTGCAAGAGAACAGCGTCGTGCCGCAAAACTGGCCGCAAAGGCTGAAAAACAGCGCATCAAGGCAGGTAAACTGGCCGCACAGCTGGCAGCCGCACAGGAAGCCGCCAATGAAACTGCAAAAGAACAGGCAGCCGCTGAAGAAAAGGCAAAACAGGCTAAGGCTCAGGAAGAAGCCCTTGCCGCAGAACGTGCCGCAAAAGCTCAGGCTGAAGCAGAAGCAAAGGCAAAAGCCCAGGCAGCAGAAACGGCTCAAGCACAAGAAAATGCAACGGAGGAAAAATAACTATGGCTAAAGATACAAAAAAAGAACGCGTTGATTTTACTCCCGCGCCACTCAAAAGCAAAAAAGATGACGAACGCTTTGCTCCAGCAGGCAGTGTTTGCCGTGTAGATATTATCTGTACGCAGGCACTGGAAGAAGACTTCCGCCAGGAATTTGACGAGCAGAAAGTTGCGGCACGCTATACCAAACTGGCCGCCGTCATGGGCGCGGGTTACTCAAACCCCTGTCTGGGCGACGCCATCTGGCCGCAGCTCAATGTTATGTTCATCATTTACTGTAACGAAAGCGACTGCGAAAAGATTAAAGACATCGTCTGGAAACTGCGCGACAAATACAGGACGGAAGGAATTGCCTGCTTTGTAAGCAAAGCGGAGGAAGTATAACGATGGCTATCATCACGCTTACAAGACAATCAGGATCCATGGGTGATGAAATCGGTATGCTCATTGCCCGCCGCTTGGGGTACACATTTTATAGCCGCAAAGAAATTGAGCAGCGCATCATCGAAAAAGGTTTTACCAAAGAGGAACTAAAAAAATACGATGAACGCAAGCCCAATTTCTTCGACCGCTTTTCCAAGTTGCGTGATCAGTATCTGAACTATCTGAGCATGGTCATCCTTGAAATGGCTCAGCAAAATAATTGCGTTATCATGGGACGCGGGGCATTCCTCTTTTTGCGTGACATGCCGAATCACCTCACCATACGTTTTGTTTCCACACAGGAAAAACGCTTGGAACACATCAAATCGTTGGTAAACACTGATTCCGACAAGGTGGCACTCAAAATGCTCATTGAATCCGACAAACGGCAGCGGGCATTCTATAAAAGTTGCTTTCACTATGATTTGAACGACCATTCGCTCATTCATGCCACCATCAACACCGCCTCTCTCAATCCTGATATGGTTGCGGAAATGATTGTGGCCGGCATCAAGAACAATATCTCTGATGAGGTGGAAATACTGGGTGAACAGCGTATTGGTGAACTTATCTTGGCGCAAAAAATTACAAACAAGTTGGTTTTTGAGCACAATTTACGCATTGATGAACTGTGGGTTCTTGTCCGTAACAATGTTATTACACTACACGGCATGACCGCATTTCACGCTACCGTAGAACGTGCCATCACCATTATCAACAGTGAATGGGCAGGCTACGAAGTCAAAGACGAAATAAAGTGCGTACAGGACAGTATTTCTTCTAAAGTGTAAGCATTCAGTTCCTGAAGCCCGCAAGGCCTTTGCATTTTCCCCCGCCATGTCCGTCAGTCATGCAGTTCATGCGCGGGGGTTTTATTTTCCCTATTTCCATTATATACTGAATGTATGAAAAAATTTAATTTCTTTAAGAGCATTTCTTTCCGTATGCCCGCTTATGTCATTCTCTTTTGTGCACTTGTTGCCTGTGCAATCGGTTTCATCGGATATACTGAATTCAAAAATCTTTCTGATACCGAATATACAAAGTTTTCAAACCAGTTTGCCTATACTGCACTTTCATATATCAATCCGGATAAAATTTCCGAATACGCCCAGACCCATCACGCCGACGAAGAATGGAAAGCCACAAATGAAAAACTCCGCTACATTACTGATGTCGGCTACCTGGAGTCTATTTCAGTTATCATCCCGGAAAATGAAGAGTACAATTCCTATATCTACATTTTTGAAACTGCAAACACATCTGTCAATTTTACCGCTACCCCGCATCCCCTGGGCTCAAGAGAAACAAAATCACTCTTCGGTAAAGAATCCATTCACGATAATCTGATGCTCGTTTACGATTTGGGCATAAACCATTCAGAATATATTGACGATGACGAGTCCGGTCCCTATGTTTTGAGTGGCGTTCCCGTAAAAAAATCCAATGGTGAAGTAGTTGCCGCCCTCTTTGTCAAAAAAACTATGACCGAGCCTATTTTCCTCCGTCAGCGTTATCTGCGGGCTACATTTATAACATCCATCGTCATAACACTTGTCATCGTAGTAATCTACATTTTTATGATTATCTTTAACATTCTCCGCCCTCTGCATTTCATCACTTTTGAAACATCACACTTTGCAGAACATGGCGGTGCCCTTACCGGCGCATTAAAAAAAGTCCGCAACAAAGATGAATTTGGCATTCTGGCCCGGTCTGTCGAAAAAATGAGCATAGACATGACCAATTACATTAACGAGCTCACCACCATGACTGCAGAAAATCAGCGTATCAGCACGGAGCTCAATGTTGCCACCGAAATTCAGGCAAATATGCTTCCCACCGATTATCCTGCATACCCGGACCGTAATGATTTTGATCTCTTTGCAAGCATGGAACCGGCAAAAGAGGTCGGTGGCGATTTGTACGATTATTTTATGATTGATGATGACCACCTTTTGCTTTCTGTAGGCGATGTCTCCGGCAAAGGCGTTCCCGCAGCCCTTTTCATGGTCATTACAAAAACCCTGCTTACATCTCATGGCGTTCAGCATCTTTCCCCGTCAGAAATTCTCCGGACCACAAACAATCAGTTGTGCGAAAACAATGCTTCCTCCATGTTTGTCACCTGCTGGCTGGGAATCCTCACCCTCAGCACGGGAGAACTCCGCTTTGCCAATTCTGCCCATCCCCATGCAATCCTCTATGCTGACGGTCAATTCAAATATCTGGAAACAAAAGCAAACCTCATGCTTGGTGCTATAGAAAATACCAGCTATGATGAACACACTATCACCCTCCGCCATGGTGACCGTCTCTTAATCTACACGGATGGAGTAACTGAAGCCACAAATACTGAAAATGAACTTTTTTCTGAGGCCCGATTGTTAGAAAGTGCAAAAAAAACACTTGCCTTGAATGCAAAAGACACTGTAAAATCAATAAGAGAGGATATTGATTTATTTACAGGTAATGCAGATCAGTTTGATGATATTACTATGCTGGATTTTATCTATAAATAATGGAGCAATTTATGGCAAACCTTGTGATTCAGGCAGTAGATACTAATCTCGATATTATTAATCAATTCATACATTCTCAACTTGACGGATTTGACTATCCGCCAACATTTGATTTTCAACTTGATTTGGCTGTAGAAGAAATTTTCGTAAACATCGCTCACTACGCTTATGCACCAGATACCGGAGATGTTGAAATCTTATGTTCTGTTGAAAAGAACGAAAATAATCAAAATCAGCTCATCATTGTCTTTAAGGATTCTGGCGTTCCCTTTGACCCTCTCGCCCGTCCAGACCCGGATCCAACTGCTGCCATTGAAGAACGCGGTATTGGCGGCTGGGGTATCTTTCTGACAAAAAAATACATGGACAAAGTTACTTATGCCCATGTAGACGGAAAGAATACTCTTACTTTGACAAAAATTATTGACTGATGTTACCGGACAATAGACAGAAGACCTGTCATACCGGTTGCATCAAAAACCTGCATACAAAAATTACTCGGTCTCTTTATTAAAAAGCGCTTGCCTTTTACAGACATTTTCTGTGTTGAAAGAATAACACGCAGACCTGCTGAAGAAAGATATTCTACTCCAGACAAATCCAAAACCAGCTCCAGAATGCCGGGTAATATTTCCTTTATTCTTTTTTCAAGAAGAGGTGATGTTGTTGTATCCAGACGACCAGTAACTACCAGTGTTTTAGACATGCTGTCATTTTCTGTCTCATTAATTGTCATATATATTCCTTTTCAACAATGATATCTTATTTTCTTCTGTTTTTATTCTATTGTCAATAAGTTATTCTCCATGCTATAGTTATATGTATGAAAGTCTGTTTATCTTGTGGAAGCCCAGTCGGTCCGAGTGATACATCCTGTCCTGTCTGCCAAAATCTTTTGATTCCCATTACAAAGTGCCCCAAGTGTAATCTACAGTTTTCTGGCAACTTTAAATACTGTCCAAAATGTGGAACTGCCTGTAAAGTTACATATGCCGTTGCAGATATAGCAAATTATACTCCTCCAGAGCTGAAAATGGTTTATGTCCGCGGTGGTGAATTTACTATGGGAAATGAATTTCACGGCGCACATACAGTTAAACTTGATGATTTTTATTTAGCAAATATTCAGGTCACCCAGTCCCTCTACAAACAGATAATGCAAAGAAATCCTTCAAAAATGCGGGGAGAAAACAAGCCAATAGAAAGCATTACCTGGCATGATGCAATCATTTTCTGCAATGCCCTGAGTCTTGCCGAAAACAAAACTCCCTGCTATAGAGCGGGTTCCATTATTGATTTAGACTCAATTACCCTGGACAATTTTGCCTGGTCAAATTTCTCCTGTGACTGGAAGGCAAACGGCTACCGGCTGCCAACAGAGGCAGAATGGGAATATGCAGCAAGAGGCGGCGAAAGGCTTCTACCTTTCCGTTATTCCGGCAGCAATGACATCAACGAAGTAGCATGGTATGGGGAAAACAGCGATATCACCACCCATGATGTCGGAATGAAAAAGCCAAATTCACTTGGTTTCTACGATATGAGTGGTAACGTAGAAGAATGGTGCTGGGATTTATTTGAAAATTACCGGGTTACTGCCCAAAAAAATCCAAAAGGTGCAGAATCAGGTTTGCTCCATGTAAAGCGTGGCGGCAGCTGGCTTGATGACCAGACACAATGCGGTGTATTTTTCCGCAGTTCTGCTTCAGAACAGGCAAAAGGCAGTACTCTTGGTTTCCGTCTTGCATGTTCCACCCTGGAAAATAAAAAGTAATAATACGTCGAGTCAAGGCACGCTAACGCTTAAAGCCTTGACTTCGCCGTTTTGAAGGGTTGTAATAAACCCTCAATAACAAAAGAGGACTGCTCATTCGCAGTCCTCTTTCATTTTAGCAGTCTATTCTTTTTCACCCTGAATTACAGAGTCCATATCACAGGCTACCGGTTTTCCGCCAATCGGTGGCAATGAACCGGAGTTTGCATATTTCATCAGCAAACCGCCGCCTAATTTTGGATTGGTAATAATGCCAGGACCTGCAATACAGCCACCTTCACAGCACATTACTTCTACCATGTTGGGTGCGCTGGGCGGGAAAGGTACTGCACCCGCCACCATTCTGCCCCACATCTGCAGCTGTTTTACCATTGGAGCAGTCATTCCGTTTACCACATAAGGCTTCAGAATAGATTCATCCTTCAGGCGCAAACGAACACTTTCTGCTACGCCACCGGTTTTTGCAAAGTTTCTGCCGCTCACTGTCGGCAAATACTTTCCGGGTTTTGCTTCCATCTTGGTAATGTCTATGCCCTTGGCGGTAAAGAGTGCATCCACCTCATCCACAGTCAGAACATAGTCAATGAATTCATCGTCAAAGCCTTCGCGGCGTTTTGCAACACAGGGACCGATGAATACAGTTACGCATTCGGGGTCATCCTTTTTTGAAAGCTCACCATTGTAATGCATTGGACTTCCTGTTGAACTTACAGCAGGAAGAATATCGGGAATATGCACCTGTGCCAGACGTACCCAGGCCGGGCAGCAGCTGGTGGTCATCATTTTTTCACCCTTTTCCATGCGCTCTTCAAATTCTTTTGCTTCATTGTCTGCAGTAATGTCTGCACCAATAGCAACTTCCCATGCCTTTGTAAAGCCTGCTGCCAGAAGAGCACCTTCCAGCTGTCCCGGCTGAGCCCTGAACTGAGCACCAATTGCCGGAGCATACATGGCGTGTACTCTCTTACCGTTCATAATCTGACGGATTACATCGGTCAGCTGACTTTTGGGCTGCATTGCGCCAAAGGGACATTCTCTTGTACATGCACCGCAGAAAATACATTTCTCATAGTCAATGTGTTCAATGCCGTATGCATCCTTTGAAATTGCCCCTACCGGACATGCTGTTTCACATGGCGGTGTAAATTTTACAATCGCATGATACTGACAGTTCTGCTGACACAGGCCGCATTTAATACACTTGCGCTGATCAATATGGGCGCGATGATCCACAATTTCAATCGCCTGTTTCGGACAGTTCACCGCACAGGGGCGGCCTTCACAACCCTGACATGCATCTGTCGGAAAAAAATGTGCCGTCTTACAACCGTGACATGCATTCGGCAACATCGTCATTACCGGCCATGTCGGTTTTTCCCGATTCATTGCCTCGGCTACATAACTGGAAAGCGGCTTCGTTATATCCGCTGTTTCCAAAGAAATACCCATTTCTGCCAGTACACGTGCCTTAATCACATCTTTGTCATGTGCAAGTGAATAGCGTACGGGCATAGCATCAGCTGGAACGAGTTCATCTGGAATGTTGTCAATTTCAGATTCCAGTTTTCCTTCAAGTTGCAGTTGCACCAGGCGGACAAGAACAGCCTTCTTTACCGCTGTCATATTGTTATTAATGTTAAGCATAGTACCTCATTGCTTACTGAATATTGTTTTATTTTATACTAATTTTCCAAGAATTCCAACATATAACTTTCACTTTAACAAAATATACTCGTACTTTCCTATAAAAATTTATTGCAAATTATCAAATTGATTTTATAATGAATATTATGGAAGTGAATCAGAACATAGTTGAGTACTATGATGAATTATATCCTGTTTCCGAAGATCAAAAAAAGTTCTTTGCCGAATCAATCAATATGTATCAGCAGCCGGTAAAATTGCTGAGCATTGAATGCGGTACCGGTACTTTTGAACATGGTCTTGCTGTAGACGGAATAGATGTTACAGGTCTTGAATCTTCTCCAGAACTCCTTGCCTCTGCTAATCGCAGGAGACGTACTCAACTTATGTCCATACGCTTCTTCCAGATGACCCCTCTTGAAATGGGCAGATTCCTTGGAAAAGGTTTTTACAATATTGTCACCATGCTCAACGGCCGTATCCTCCTCACTCATGATGAGACCTTGCTCAAAAAGCTTTTCTATGACTGCAAGCAGCTCCTCACAGAAAAAGGTCAGCTTATCCTGTCTCTTCCCAATATGGATAAATTTTCTGCAGTTCCTATGGCTACTCTTCCAGACCGCAAGAGCATCCGTACGGCCTTGTATACACAAATCTGGACCGATGACAAGGGCAATAAATCCCTCCAGCTCAATCTGCAAACCGGCAATGGCAAAATGCTGCCTGTTATGAAAGACATCCCCATTTATCCTCTTACCGCAAAAGAAATTCAGTCTTTCGCAATGGATGCCGGATTTACCCAGTGCAACTTCTACGGCAGTTTTGACAGGCAGCCTTTTACCCCAGAAAGCGACTATCTCATCGCCCAATTATTCTAACTGAAGCGTCCGGCTGACAAGTTCATTTTTCTCACGCCCTCTTGCAAGCATTTTAAAATTACTAAATAATAGAAGTATAATTTAAACAGCGGAGTTTAATAGGAGGCATGATAAAAAGTACTTCCTTGTACTTTTTATCATTTGCAGATTTTGCCGTTGGCAAAACTGCGATTTCGTGCCTCCTGCACGACCGCTAACGCGGTGTTTTTATAGGAGAAAAAATGTCTGTTTCAACGATTGCCCTTATACTTGCATTTGCACTGTATCTGGGCTTTATGGTCTTTATCGGTCTGCGCAATCTGAAAAAAAATTCAAGCGCAGGTGATTTCTTTCTAGGTGGCAGAGAGCTCGGTCCCTGGATGACTGCCTTAAGTGCAGAAGCCTCTGACATGAGCGGCTGGCTTCTGATGGGTTTACCGGGTCTGGCATATCTGGGCGGTATGAAAGAAGCCTTTTGGACGGCTGTCGGTCTTGCAGTCGGTACGTATTTAAGCTGGCTGATTGTTGCAAAGCCACTACGCAAATGTACTGTTGCTTTTGGAAACTCCATTACCATTCCTGAATTTTTGACAAATCGTTTCAATGACAAAAAACACCTGATTTCTTCAATCATGGTTGTTTTCAACCTCCTCTTCTTCACTATCTATGTTGCATCTGGTTTTGTTGCCTGTGCCAAACTGTTCAATTCAGTCTTTGGACTTCCTTATCATGCAGGTCTGGTTATTGGACTTATCGTTATCCTTTCCTACACGATTATGGGCGGCTACCGTGCAGTCTGTTCAACAGATTTTGTACAGGGCACTCTGATGTTCATCGCACTGATGATTACAGTTGTTGTCATGCTTGTTGTTCTTGGCGGTCCCGCTAATGCACTGGAAAAAATCCATGACTTCAGCCACCGCGCAATGTCCGGCGAGTTTAACAGTTTTAGCGAAAAAATGCAGGATGCCTTTACCCGCAACCAGAACTTCGGTATTGTTGCAGTTATTTCTTCCGTTGTCTGGGGACTCGGCTACTTTGGCATGCCCCACTTTATCGTCCGCTTTATGGGCATCCGCTCAGCAGGAGAAATCAAACTTTCCCGCCGCATTGCAATCATTTGGGTTATCGTTGCCCTCAGTGTTGCCGTTATCGTTGGTTCTCTTGGTACCGTTTACCTGCCCAACATTTTGAATACATCCGCTGCAGAAACCGTTTTCAGTGAATCAATCAAACTGATGTTCCCCGCTTTCATCGCAGGCATTTTCCTTTGTGCTATCCTTGCAGCGGCTATGAGTACCGCAGACAGTCAGCTGCTGGTTGCATCTTCTTCATTCAGCCAGGACTTGTACAAGGGTCTCTTTAAACCGAATGCAAGCGACAAAGAAGTTCTTGCTGTCAGCCGTATTACCGTTTTTGTAATCGCTGCCATCGCCTTTATTATCGCGCTTGATCAGAACTCTTCTATCTTTAGTCTGGTTAGTTACGCCTGGGCCGGCTTTGGTTCAACAATCGGACCCCTTATCCTGCTTGCTTTGTTCTGGAAAGGTACAACTCGCAACGGTGCATTTGTCGGCCTTATCACAGGTGCATTTACCGTTATCTTCTGGCATTCAGTTCACGGCGGTATTTTTGATATTTACGAAATTCTGCCTGGCTTCCTCTTCTGTCTGCTGGCAACCATCATCGTCAGTCTGATTGACAAAAAGGTAGCCCCTGAAACCTTGCAGAAATTTGAAGAATACAAGGCTATGAAAGACTAATAAAAGTTTTTCTGCTAAAAAAAGAACTGGTCACCGTAAGGAGTTAATTGCACTTCTTTTCGATGACCAGTTTTTTTATTTGTAGAGTTCAATATATTCCATATTTGCTTCATCACAAAGAACTTCATGTATTTTCTGAGTGATGCGTTTTGCGGCAGCAGGCTCCGGTAAATCCTTAAAGGGCTCCGGAGAAATTTCATCCTTCATATATACCGCATAGTGATACATTTTTCTTGTGTTGTAGGTAAGCCAGGGATCATGTTTACGAAGCCCACGCTTATCATTTCCACCCATATATACCGGTACAATCGGACAGCCCGAAGTCAATGCAATGCGGGCGGCACCTTTTTTATACGGATGCTGTCCTCCCGGCAAACTTCGCGTTCCTTCCGGGAAAATTATAATGCAGTTTCCATCGTGAAGGCTTTCAGAACACCTGCTCATAATTTCTTCATGGCTCAGTGAAGTTGGAATGTATAATTGCTGTACAATAATATGCAGAATGTTTTTTCCGCCCAGGTATGCATTAACAATACAGTCTGCATTCGGAATCAAAGAAATCAACATTACTACATCCAGAATGGAAGGATGATTGGCCACTATCACGCAGGACTTTAATGTACGGAATTTTTTCCTGTCTGACGCAGTCAGATAAGAACATCCGGTCACCGTCATATAGAACGTGAAAAACCTGAACATCACAGAAATAAAATGATGCCCTGCCTTACGAAAGCGTTTTGGGTTTGGAAAGAGCAGCTTCATAACTGGAAATGCTACTACAGAAATGAGTGCCGCTCCAATGCCAAAGAGCCCGAAAGAAAGAAGTTTAGAACAAATCCGCAGCCAGTAGACGGGATAATTCCTTACAGGCGGGGGATTTTCAAAGAGTTTAGGTTCTATTATGGCATCAAGGTCTTCGTTGATGGGACCGGCCGCCATCTGCATTTCTGAGTCGTTGTCTTCTATTTTTGTCCTGCTTTCTTCAGAATTAGCCATTGCTCTTATCCCCTTTTGCAAGATATTCGTAAAAATCCTCTGCCGTCATCTTTTCCACTTCTTCTGGCAGAGCCAGCCTGCCAGCCTCTTTTTCAGTAGAAATTACCATGGCAAAGGCAAAGGGAAAAAATTCCTTTTCTTTCTGATTTTCTATCGGCTGGTATTCCTGAGGAATCAATTCATCGCCATATACAAAAATTACCTTTTTTTCCAGTCCAGCCAGCAGTGGTGAAACCCCTGCCACAAAAGCATCATAGAGCCGCCCCTGGCTGGGATAGACTGCGCTATAACCATTTTTCATTCCCAGCGCAATTGTTGCCACTGCAGGCGGAGTATTGAATACTGACAGAGAAAACTGCGCCGGCAAAATGTCATAATCATCCACAAGACCACGGTTAATTTTTAGCTGGCGTCCAATTTCTCCCCTGTATGAAGTAAAAAAAATCTTTGCTTCAGGAGCATTATCTTTTACCTGCTTTACCACTTCAATCGTCATCCGAGAAAGCTGACTTAATCGTCTCTTGAAGAGAGGGTCCACGTAATCCAGTTTAGGTGATTCTTTTGGAGAATCCACAGGCGGCTTATAACAAGCGAAACTGGTTATAAAAAGATTTTCAAACACTTATTTTTTCCTGAAATTCAAAAGGGAATAAAAATTTGTACCCAGTTTGTGATGTGCCGTCACCAGTACAAATCCAGCCTTTTCCACAGCCTCTACCAGTTCACCATAGCGGTACATTTTGCTGTTTCCGTTTGCAATACAGGTAAAATACAATGATGTTGCCTGCAGAGAATATGCGGAACCTTCAAAAGGCTGCATATCCCACAAGGGCTCCATAATCCACACATCCGTGTCTGCCGTTATGCTCTTATGAATCTTTGTCAGTATCTTGGTAATCTGATGAAGCGAAAAGCAGTCCAAAAACTGGCTCATCCACACCGCATCTGCCCCGTCCGGCAGTTTTGTCGTTTCATCCAGCACATTTCCAGAAACTGCCTTTATCCTGTCTGAAAAACCTGCTTTAGCGGCATTGTCAAGCGCAACTGCCGTCTGCCCCGGTAAGTCAATAATCGTCACCTGAACGTCCGGATTGTACTTGCAGGAAGCAATGGCCCATTTTGCCGTGTTGCCGCCAATGTCAAAAAGATGCTTTGGCTTTTTTGCATACACAATGGGCAAAGCCTCAGGAAAGGCGACATCAGAGTAAAAATGGTCAAAAGAAAACCAGCTCTTTTTTTCACGCTCAGGCAATGTAGCAAGAGCCTCATACAGCGTTGTCCACTGTTCGCCAAAGACCTTTAAACCTTCTGGCTTTCCAGTTTTTATTGAATCTATCAGGTTAAATGCACCTTTATAGCAGATATCATTGTTAAAATCAAAATTTACCCGGGTAAGGTCGTCTTCCAGCAAAAACCAGCCGATTTTTCCCAAAATCAATTTTTCTTCATCTCTTTCGGCTGCTTCTGCATTCAGTTTTATCACACCCATGCCCAAAGCCATTTCCGCCAGAACACCCACACCATATTCACTGATACCAGAATCTTTTGCCAGCTCTTTAACTGTAATGCCTTCGTCGCCTGCCTCATCTATCCGCCGCAGCAAACCAAGTTCCAAAAAGGCCCGGATTGCCTGAAAAGTCAGTGGAGAAAATGCTATGCGCTGGGCTTCAAATTTTGCATCAATGGCACGAATTTTATCAGAGTAATATGATTTATGTTCTATTTTCATAATGTAAAAAGTATATCGGACACAAATATAAAAGTCTATTATTGAGGAAGATTTTTAATGCTCTGCAGCAGAGCCACTTCAAACTGATCTTCAATTTTTCTGGCAGCACTTGTTAAAGCCCGGTTTTCTGCATTTTCCGGAGACTTGGAACCATCCCTTCCGCTCAAGGACCAGGTACAAACATTCTGCTGAGAGGAAATATCCCGCACATTGCACTGAACCAGATATTCCGAATAATATACGTCTTTCTTTGCGGAAGTAGTTTCTGCAAGATAGAGAGAGCCTGTCAGCGTGTAGGGGGCATTTCTTCCCGCGGTAGAATTAAAGCCAAGTTCAGAAAGCGTCTTTTCAAAAGAAGTTGCAATGCGTTTGTTTCTGTCATTTTCAATCTGCACATATACCGGAATTTCTGTTGCCAGTTTATGAGCCTGTAAGGACAGTTCTTCCGGAGTAATTGATTCAGCCGCCTTTTGGCGTCCTGTTTCCGGCATAATTACAAAAAGGTGATTAATATATCTTTTATTCTGTTCTGCAATATCTTTTGCAAAAGAAATATTGGCGTATGTATAAATGGTTACCGGCTTTAAGGTTGCACAAAGCTTCTTTATGGTCGCATTGTTTTTGTCTATCATCGTAGTGTAGATTTGTGCCGCTTCTGCACGATTCAGCACAGCCAGTGCATACCATGTATTCCGGCCAGAATCCAGCCAGGTTTCCGCAATCTTTATTCCAATCAGATTGTCCTGCCGTATGGTCTGCTGTATTTTCTGATTTAAATCACTTGAAGATACTACTGTAGCAACTTCGCCATCTTTCTGTGCCTGCTCCATCCTTTTGGAAGCACTTCCAGCCGATGTAATATCCTGCCCAAAGAGTGCCGCAATTTTCTGAACCGCCGCAAGTTCTGCGCTGTCCTTATCTGACGCATTGCCAACCTGGGCAATATAATCTGTATATGCGTAGACGGCTCCCGGCAGTTCTATCCATTTTGGCGCACCTGCACCCACAGAAGCAGAAACTTTTTTTCCTGTAGAAGCACATGACAAAAGAGAAAGCGCCACAATCGCCGTCACACATGTTAAGCCCGCAGGAAAAATTCGTTTCATAAAAAGCCTCCGCCGTCAGGACAAGCCTTATTTTGTTTTGATAAATTTGCGAATTGAGTTTTCAGAAGACCACAAAATCTTTGTTGTTTCAATGTCATGCAGTTCCGCATTCACATAATATGTACGGGTCTTTTTGCCGTCAATTTCGTCCACCAGCGTACGGATACTTCCCTGCAGCAGATAGTCCGCTCCAGTCTCATTTCCCTGAGCCGCAGCTGTTGACGGGTTTGCATAGTCTTCCTGCTGATTGCGTTCGTTACGGATTGCCGCTACTTCGTCATCACTTGCCACAAATTCCATTACACCGTTGTTGATAATGGCACTGCGGAATTTATTTGCTACAATTACCGTATCAATTTTTTCTACGCTGTTGTTTGTAATTTTTCCCAGTTTTACAATCGGCGCCCGGTTATGTTTTGCACTAAACTGGCTGATTCTCGGAGAGGCTACACATTCATTAATCAGGCCTTCGCAAACAATCTGTACGTCTTTATCATTCCAGTAGCCGCTCAAATCCTGAACCTGGCTGGCTTCAATACGCTCTACCTTTGTATTTGAAGTACCTGTACTCATACATGAAAGAAAAGTTCCTGCACACGCAAGCAGACCAGCCGCACATACCATTTTCGTCATTTTCATAACAAATACGCTCCTATCTATATAAAACTTCTGTAGAAAAAAAGACACAAATCTTATGCTTTTTTCAATGCCTTTTCGTATTGCCGGTCATCAGCCTTTTCAGCAGGACGATAGAGAATAGCCACATTGCCGATAATCCGTACCAGCGTAGCATCCGTTTTCTGCACCACTTCACCGGTCAAATCTTTTTTGTCGTCCTTAAACTCATTGAATTTTACTTTTATCAGCTCATGGTCAGCCAGACAGCGATCAATCTGTGCCACCTGTGCCTCAGTCAAACCTGCACCACCAATCTGCACCATTGCGCTCATAGGCTGTGCAAATTTTTCCAATACTTTTCTCTGTTTACTTGTTAATTCCGTCATGCTTAAAGTATAAAATGTAAATTAAAATTTATCAATATTCGGGCGCTCCCCTTCGGGTCAGGCTATCCGCGGTTCGCTTGCGCTCATACCTGCGGTACGCTTCACTTCCTTCGCGCCGCTCCTATCCTTAGCGCGGTCGCTGTGAATACACGCAGCCACAATAGTCCTGCCGCCACAAGCCATACTCACTGCTCAATTGTGTACTCCGCAAATAGCCGCCCTTTTTCTTAAAGTTAGACGGCAGGAATTTTGTTCCGGGATTTGTCAAATGATTTACAAAACTATCGTTAGTTTGTATAATTTGTCCTTCCAGTTCTTTTCCAATCGTATTGATTTTTTCTGCGTCTTTATGAGGGCTTATACTCAGCGTTGTAGTAAACCAGTCAAAGGAATGCTGGCAGGCGTAGTTCCAGGCTTTTTTCATACGGAACTCATAACAACGGCGGCAACGTTCACCTTTTTCCGCTTCTGTCTGTAACTCTGTTTCCGAACGAACGTTAGTTGCTATAAAATAATCTTCCGGGTTATAATCTGCTACTACCAGTTTTACGGCATTTTGAACCGCAAGCGGAAACTGGGTCAAAAACTTTTTCAGTTCTGCAAGCCGCCGTTCATATTCTGCCTGGGGATGAATATTGGGATTATAGTAAAAAATTGTAATGTCAAAATAGTTTGAAAGATACTCTATCACGTAGGAACTGCAGGGGGCACAACAGGCATGCAGGAGCAGAGTCTCTTTCTTAGCTCCATCCTGCATTTTTACCGTGATTGCTTTGAGAATTTCGTCAAGTTCTTTCTGATAGTCAATTTTCTGCATTCGTCTTTTCCCAAAAAAAGAGGCTGCCGATAAAACTTACCGCCAGCCTTTACAGACACAGGGAGACTCTAGGAAAACGTCAAGTCCTTTTTATGGTACACGGCTTACGAATCCTTCTCCTGCATCCACATAAAAGTGTAAATCGCTTTACCAAATACACAATCCGCCGACAGCAAGTATTTATCTTCTATCCTCGATGTCAGCGAGTACCGGTAAGGGTCTGCACTTTACATTAATTCTTCAAGATTCAATTCACCTGCTACACAGGGAACGCTAATCTGCCAGTTCTCCAGAACCTGCGGATGTACTTCACCAAAGACACCCACCTGTTTTCCATTCACCATGATTGCTGCCTGACGGCCCGGTATAAAGCGGGGATCTTCAACTTCCTTCACTTCATACTTGTGGTCAAGGAAGTAAAGAAGCGAAGAAACTTCACTTGCAAGGTCGTTAAAGTTTGCGTTGTTTGCAGCAGTCATAAAGCCCAAAGACTGGATTGTCTTTGTTCCGGTATTTTCGCTGGGCTCCAGGAAAGCTACCTTACCAATCTCAAAAATCTTATGCGGGAAGATTGCATTTGCTGCCGCGCTTTCTGCACGAAGCAATGATGCAATAATTGACGGACGGACATACTGATAGTTTTCACTCATCGGGTTTGCAATTTCAATTACATCCTTGTCATCAATATTCATGCGGTCAATGTAATCGCGCTTGCTTCCCAGATAGTTAAAAATCATTTCCTGATAGCCCAAACCAACCATCAGTTCTTTTGCCTTGCGGCTGAAAATCGTTACGTCAGAAAGTTTACCTACGGTAAAATCGTTGGGACGCTGGGGCTTAAAGTAGTCCAGACCCAGACCAATCATCACGTCCTCAATCACGTCTACTTCATGCAGGAAGTCGTTGCGGTAGGGTGGCGGAGTAATCGTAAACTCTACATCGTCTTTCAAATCCTTTGTGGCCACCGTGTCGTCCATGCGGCTCAATGCATCCAGAACCTGTGCTTTGGTCAGTTTTTCACCAAGCAGTTTGTTAATTGCAGACAGCTTTGCCTTTGTATCCTGCTGGAAGAAGAAGGGAACAGTAATTTCCTTTCCAAAACCTGTGTCATAAGGATGTACAACTTTTACCGGAAGAATTTCGTAGCCGGCGTCAGCAAAGTCACAGGCTACAATGTTCGCAGAAAGAATCAGACCTTCCATTTCTGAACCGGTCAGTTCCACCATCAATCCTGTATCGCCAACTTTTACGGCACCCAGTGTAGCACTGTTGATAATCGGTGCCATACTCATTACTTCGCCGTTATCATCTTTAAGGAGCGGGAATTTTTTTGCACCTTCAAGAATCCAGCCAAAATCTTTTCCTTTGGGATGGTCGGTCAGAATCTGGCGGCAGGTCATCGGCTCTGTACAGCCAAGCGGAACAAATGATGTTTTATCCGGATCAACTGCAGTGTAGTGAACCGGCCACTTAATGTCGCCTACCCGATAGACACCCATAGAAATCGTCTTGCGCTTGCGACCAAAGTTCCAGCAGAGTTTTTCCTGTGTCTGAATAATGTCCTTCAGCATGGGATCATCAATCGCCTTTCCGCTGATAACAAAAGAAACCATGTAGGGACGAACTTCCTTTACATCTGCCTCCACATAAGCAACTCGCTCGCCGCAGTCTTTAATGCCACCCTTGCGTGAAAGGAACTTTGAATAGTCAGAATGTTTTCCGCCGTTGTGCATACGAAGCTGGCGGGCAACACCACCTGTAGACCACAAGTCCGGGCGGTTGGTGTCGTTCAATTCAATCTTAATTACGCGCTCGTCTGCCGGCTGTGACATGTCAGGCTTTTCATCCAGTTCTGCCTTGCCACAGACCAGTTTGCGTTCCAGCGTGTCGTAGTCATATTTTGTTCCAAGAAGATTAAAAAAGAGTTTTTCGTTTACTTCAATTTTTGGCATTTTTTTACCTCATAGAATAGAAAGAACTTAGTTCTATCAGTATAGCGAATTAGCGTTGCGGTGTCTATGAATAAAAAGTAAGTCAGGAGGAAAGTAAGCATCTGCTAACTTCTATAGACTTTTCCCCGCGCTCTTTATATACTTTTATGTTATGGAAGAACAGGCAATTTTTACGCGGGCAGAACATATCCGCGATGTTATCCGCTATATCAGTCGCTTTAAGGATGCCGCTGTCGTCATTTATCTGGATGACCGCATTATTGACTCTCCCTTATGGGCAAGCCATATCCGTGATATCTCCCTGATTCATGAAGCTGGCCTGCGGGTTATTCTGGTGCCTGGCGCACACAAGCACATTGATAAAATTCTTAGAGATAACAATATCAGCTGGGAGCGCAAGAACGGATTCCGCATTACCGGTGACGAAGCAATGCCACTCATAAAAACTGCCGCCTTTGATGTGTCCAACATCGTTATGTCCAGTCTGGCCGGTGAACATCTGACAGCCGTTATAGGCAACTGGGTACGCGCCCGGGCAAAAGGTGTTCTTGACGGAACAGACTATGGTTGTGCCGGAGAAATTGACAAAATTGACGACGACACAATTCGTACAGTTCTTTCCAACGGATTCATTCCCATTTTCCCCTGTATCGGCTGGAGCCTTTCGGGAAAGCCTTACAACATATCTTCCATGCAGCTGGCTTCTCAAATTGCCGTCCACATGCAGGCAGACAAACTTTTCTTCCTTGTTCCTGATGCAGAAATTTCCGCAGAATATTTTACGCTTCCCCAGGAAATTGGTACGTCTCCCGAAGGCTGCATCCCTGCCATGAATATCGAAGAAGTAGACTCCTTCCTGAACGCAAATACTTCCGCAGAAAATAAAACTGCTGACCGTTTGTTATCTACAAACAAAGAAAACATTTCTGCTCACAAGGAAATGACAGATACACAGGATTTGCGCGAACACATTCTATCTATCGTTCGTTTGGGAAAAACAGCCTGTCTGGAGGGCGTTACCCGCGTACACATTTTGAACAGTTCTCTCAACGGTACCTTACCTTGTGAAATCTTTAGCGATCTTGGTTCCGGTACGATGATTTATTCCAGCAACTATGGAAAACTTCGCGCTATGGAAAGAAATGATATCGCAGGAGTTCTTACACTCATACAACCGTTCGTTAAGAAAGGCATTTTACTTCCTCGCTCAGAAGAACAGCTGGAAACTCAGCTAAATGACTACATTGTCTATGAACTGGACGGTGGCATCCGTGCCTGTTCAGCCCTTCATGTATACGACAATAAACAAGCAGAAATTGCCGCCGTCGCTGTAGATGAAACCTGCGCACACATTGGAATTGGCCCAAAAATCATGGATTTCCTTATCAGCCGCGCAAAACAACTATCGTTAGATAGCGTTTTTGTTCTTACAACGCAGACGACCGACTGGTTTGAAAGTCTTGGCTTTAAGAGTGACAATATCAACACATTGCCCGAAAAAAGAAAGGCCTTGTGGTCTCCCAGCCGCGGCTCAAAACTTCTGCGCCTGAAGCTCAAATAAAACTGCCATTCTGCGCCATACTGACGAACAGTTGGCAGTTTAAACCCTACCGAACAATCGTTTGTTTTAATATCACCCCACATTTGTGTTTCACGTGAAACATCTGATTATCAATAAGTATCTTTTACGCATCAGAAAAATACAGGCGCAGACAGGAATGAAATGCGAGATTATGACACAGATACGCACAGATAAACGCAGATGCACACAAATGTGTCACGGATATTTATATTTTATTATCTGTGCCTTATCTGTGAAAATCCGAGCCTTATCTGTGAAAATCCGTGCTCATCTGTGGTTTCATTCTTTGTTTCACGTGAAACATATAAATCTCAATGACATGCTGTTTGACACAGATACTCGCAGATAGACGGTGATATATACAGATGAAAAACGAATACTATTATTATATTATCCGTGCCCTATTTGTGAAAATCTGTGCTCATCTGTGGTTTCTTTCTTTGCAGCTTCTTTCGTGTCTCTGGCACATACGCAAAAACCTTCTGCTTACACAAATGGAACATAAGCGAAGTATACGCACAGACAGGACAGAGAAGCGAGATTTTTGACACAGATAAACACAGAGCACACAGATTGAACAGGTATCTTTATATTTTATTATCTGTGCCCCATCTGTGAAAATTCGTGCTTATCTGTGGTTTCATTCTTTGTTTCACGTGAAACACT
>ODAI010475557.1_pt1 | contig 24060 bp, 29 predicted proteins | sample 1539321 | NCBI WGS metagenome assembly ODAI01 (sample SAMN02144231, study PRJEB22623) | gut metagenome | biome: sheep rumen | host: Ovis aries | place: New Zealand | reverse complement strand
TTATCGACGAGATGAACCGCAAGGTGCAGAAACTGAAGGATGAGGTACAGCTTGTGCGTGACAAGATCAAAGCGATTGACGCAGAGAACAGTGAGAAAGAATAAGTGATGTACTGACATCAAAAAAGGCTTCCAATCAGGAAGCCTTTTTTTGTGTTGGGGTACTCGGAATGTTTTCACCGTAATCACCTGAGACCAATTTTTATTAAATTAACGAGGAAATGCCCTGTTTATTGCGCTTTCCGTGATTTTTAACATTTCATATCGTATCATCAAATAACACGCTTTTTCACCTCCGACGCTAAAAAGACGCTAAAAATTTTGGAGGTTTAGAATAATCTTTTTATCTTTGCAGCACGTTAATAAATAATAGACATTATGGCAAAAATAGAATTGAGGCTTTCAAGTAAAGTCCAAAGTGAAACTGGTAGGCAGGAGGTTATTATCCGCTTCCACGAAGGTAAGCATTTCAATTTAAATGCAAAAACAGGTTTTTATGTTTCCTCTGACTTTTTCGAGTGGTATATTGATCGTGCTAAGACTGAAGCACTCAATATAAGTGTCCCACCGAAGTTAGTGACCATCACAAAGAAGAAAGCAGAATCAAAAGGTTATTGTCTTCTGAATCGAGGCATTATCTGTGTCAGCAATCACAGATTAGAGACTCCAGAAGTAAAGTGGCATAAGGAGAAAGCGGAAACTCTGGAAAAACTATCCAAAGTAATCATGGAGTGTTATGAACAATCTTCTATCACAGAAATTCAAGGTGATTGGCTGAAAAAAATTGTGGATAATTTCAATCATCCAGAAGTAATTGAGAAGCACGAAAAAACGTTCTATGAATTGACAGACGATTACATCAAAAGGCGTGGTTTGGCAGAATCCCATGCTCGTGTTTATCATGTCCTGCAACGTGCGGTGTCTCGCTATGAGGGATTTGTCCGGCTTACAGACAGAAACCGAAAGCATTGGACTTTTGACATTAACTGCATTAGCCGTGAAGACATTGAGGACTTAACCGACTACCTCCGCAATGAGTCAACACTTGCAGAGGAATATCCCAAACTCTTTGCCAAACTGCTGAAAGAATATCCAAACAACGTGAAGCCTGGTCACTCAAAGGTTGAAACGCGTGGTGGCAATACCATTATCAAGATGCGTACCAGGCTGAAATCATTGTTCCTCTGGTTCTACGAAGAGGGATATACCAAGAACAGACCTTTTGATGGTGTTAAGATTGGAACGGCAAAGGTTGGCACTCCCTACTACATCACCATCGAAGAGCGTAACAAGATTGCAGATACAGACCTTGCAGCCGTATGGGAAACTATGACCAAGGATGAACGGAAGCCAGCAAGGATGCCTCTGAAGACCCTTATAGAGCAGAGAGACATATTTGTATTTCAGTGCTTCATAGGTTGCCGCGTCGGAGATTTACTCAAAATGACGGATTCCTGCATCAACAATGGTATTCTTGTCTATACACCTCACAAGACAAAGGACGAAGGATTTGAGTCGTTTCAAGCCAGAGTGCCGTTGCACCCAAAGGCTCTTGAATTGATAGAGAAGTATCGAGGTGTTGACAGCAAAGGCAGACTATTCCCATTCATTACCGCACAAAGATACAATGATGCTATCAAGGTTATATTTACGATGGCAGGAATAACACGTAAGGTTGAAGTGAGGAATCCCAAGACAGGTGAGAACGAATATAAGCCCATCAATGAGGTTGCATCGTCACACCTTGCACGTCGTACCTTTGTCGGCAATGCCTACTTCAAAGTGAGTGACCCGAATCTGATTGGCAAGATGTCTGGTCACGTCGAGGGTTCCAAGGCTTTCAAGCGTTACAGGCGTATTGAGGACGAAACTCTGAGGAATGTTATAGATTTAATCGGTTGAGGCTATGAAGTGGGAATATACACAACAATGGATAAACAACTCACAGGAGTTACTTTGGGTTGCCATGAGTTACTTCGGGAAAATCAGTTGCAATGGCAGTCCACTTGAGAGAACTGGCATTGGCATATCCCCGGACTTCAAGGCTGACAGACAGAAGGCATACGAACTGTTATCTGCCATGAATCCAAAACTAATTGCCCAAGAGTTAGAGGACTACATGGACTGCGACACAAAGCATGACATGAAAGTTTTTGATGTGTGGGCGACAAAGTTTGTCGAGGGTACAGGATGGCTTTACCTTTTTGAGAGTTTTCTGAAATCAGACAGGAAAGCACCCGACACATGGGTGAAATTTGGTGGTTGGGAAAGATACATTACTCAGACGAAAGACAAACATGAATTAGTCTGGTTGATAGCGGTCGTACTACAGGACAAGTTTTCCTCTTTACAAAACGAGGTAAACTTTATCTTAGATAGTTATGGAATGGAAGATGTGAAGGATAAGTTGCTCTCTATCTGGAATGGTGATACGTCAGAGCAAAAGCAAGAAAAGATTGATCCTATGCCGCAATCGGCAAAGTCCACGAAATCCATCTACGACATTATTCAGTGCGAGAACAAAGAAGGACTGGTGAGAAGGTTGCATACACTCATTGACGGGAAGAAAGGTAAGGATATTGCCGTTGTCTTCATACAAGCGAGAATTGACGGCTTGATAACAAGATACCCAACAAGAGGCGAACTTGACTCTGAATTTGATTGGAAGGGGTCATGGCAGAGTGTATACAAAGTATTACAGCGTGATTGGGATAATGGCATTCTTAATGCCGCAAGCTCTATAAGATTTGACTAAATATCATCGAATTTAGTTGATAGTGGTTGATGATGGTTGAAGTTTCAACTGTTGTCAACCATTGTTTTTTGCATCATATTTCATTTGTGCTTACCTTCGCAGCATAAAACTTAAATACATTGAGATATGATCACAGATTTAATCAAACAGAATCAGAACGTGCAGTTAGTGGTAAGTGCTTCAGACTTACGCGAACTGGTTAATGAATGGTATGATGAACGTGAAGCCCAAAAAGAGGCAGAACGTAAGGCTATGACAGAGGTGGAACGAATCAGTTCTATGGATGCTGAGAAGATTCTGGGTGTCACGCATGCAACTCTTTGGCGGTGGAAAAAAGACGGTTATCTGGTGCCGATTAAAGTTGGTAATAGAAACGTCTATCGCAAATCTGACATTGACCGAATCCTCAACTCGGGCAAATAGTATCTGGTATGGCAGAGAAGAAGTATAATTTCTTTGAATCATATCATAGGGCATTATCTCGTGTACCTGATGATTGCTATGGTCGAGTGGTTAAAGCCATGAGCGATTATGTTTTCAATGGTGTAGAACCCAACTTAACTAATACACTTGACCTACTCGCATGGGATCTTATAAAGCCAATTCTGGCAAAAGGCGAAGAACTATCACGTATAAGGGCTAATGCAGGTCAAGCAGGTGGACTTCACGGAAAAGGTGTCTCACGTAATGTTGGCAATGATAACGCAAAAGCAAACAAAAGCAAATCAAAAGCAAATCAAAAGCAAAACAATAGCGGAATAGGAATAGGAGAAGGAATAGGAATAATAAAAGAAAATACTGACGTATCAAAGAAAAATGACTTTTCTTTGGAAAAAGCAAGAGAAGAATTTAAAACGTCAATTAAGCCATATGTCGGAAAATACGGAAATGACATGTGCAATGACTTTTTTGAATATTGGACTGAGCCAACCCAGAACGGAAAGAAAATGCGCTACCAACTGGAAAGGACATGGGAGATAGGCAGAAGACTTGCAAGATGGAATCATAACAAAAAACAAAGTTAAAATATGGAACAATCACGAGTACATGATATTAACTGTGAAGTTTCTGTTATAGGCGTTCTAATCTCTTATCCCGATGCCTATGACGAGAGTACAGATGTCCTTAGGAAGGAGGTATTCTATAAACCAGAACACCAAGAGTTATACGAGATTATCAAGCAACTGCATGATAATGGTGATAAGGTTGACCTTATAGCAGTTGCCGCCTATGCTAATCAGCATCCCAACAAGAATAACCCTATAGAGTTGTCATATATTGCAGAATGCACCAGCAGCGTAGTGTCTTCTGTCAATTTCAGAGAACATTGTTTGCGATTACATGATCTATACGAACGTCGGCAATTATGGTTTATAGGTCAGAAACTCATAAGTGCTGGAAACTCTGAAATTGCTGATACCGATACCATAAAGCAAGATGTCGTATCTTCCATCCAAGCATTGGATGATGTTCCGCAAATGAGTATAGTTGTGGTGAATGATGCTATCCGTGAACTCAACGCAATAGTTGAAGCAAATCTCGACGGTAGGCAAAACAACGGCATTCCGACAGGCTTCAGATATCTTGATAATAAAGGAGGTTTGCAAAGAAGTGACCTGGTTGTAATAGCCGCAGAGTTCTCACAGGGTAAGACAAGCCTTGCCCTTGATTTAAGCCTAAGTGCTGCAAGAAACGGATATCCCGTTGCTTTCTACTCGACAGAAATGACGAATCCGCAATTATCTGCAAGAATTATTTCAGCTGGAAGCGATGGAAAATTATGCGCTAATGACATTATGCAGAAGGCTCTGACACAGGAACAATTAAAGGTGTTTGACCTAACCATTGGGCGTATAGAATCGCTTCCTATTTATTTCGACGACACATCAACAATGAGTATAGAACGGATTATATCATCCATCCGTACGCTTGTGCGTAAGAAAGGTGTCTGTTTGGCTTGTATTGACTTTCTCCAAGTCCTTCAGACAAACGAAAAAAACATGAGACAAAATGAAGAGCAGTTCTATGGAATGGTAACTCGTAAATTGAAAAATCTCGCTAAAGAACTAAAAATAGTGATTGTACTTCTCTCACTGATTTCTCGAAGCAGAGACAACAATAACGAACCGACATTAAATCGCGTTAGAGGGTCAGGGCAAATAAGTGAAGCAGCAGATGTGATTCTCCTGATTTATCGACCAGAATTGTACAAAACAAAATATAGTGGTGAGTACAGCCGGGTTGATCCCAAAGGCACAGCACTCATTAAACTTGCCAAAGGTCGTAACATAGGAACAGGCAGTTTTATTTGCGGTTATGATGCGAATACTACACATTTTTATGAGTTGGGAACAATTCCGACGATAAATAAAAACTCTACCAAACGGGAAGAGGAAGAAGACCCTAATAGACCATTCTAATTATGAAGTGCCTGGACTGTGAATTTATGGCTTGCAAGGAGTTTGTTGCAAAAACAGAACTTTGGACTGGTTACTGCCTACGTCTGCGACAAAAAGTTAATGGAAATAATGAATGCCATGCGGCTTGCGATTAAGTATAACAAAGAGCGGGCTACCTTCGCAGGCAACCCGTTCCCACACTAAATTTATTTGGCGGTGATTACTCCGCCAGCAAGTCTGCTTTCACAGGCTTGTTTATGTTATTCTTTATCAGAATCCACTTTGATTTTCAACTTTGCGCCACACTTAGGGCAAATAACGGTTGTTGCTTTGTTTTCTTCATCGTCTGCTATCAGTTCATAAATTGAACACCCAACCGCCTTTGCTATCTCACAAAGTGTTGAATATGTTGGATTTCCTTTTTTGATAGTCATTGAAAGATTGTTCGGTGCAATTCCCATTCTTTCTGCAACCTCTTTGGAGGTCAGCCCATATCTCGAAAATACCTTTTTTATATCCATATATTATAATTGATTTATTTTGCGTGCAAAATTACAAAGAAAAAATCAAAATGCAAGCAGAATAAGTCAAATAAAACATATTTATTAAGTAATATTTACAATTAAAAATGATTTAGTGAAAGAATTATAAATATATATTTAAAATGATTATTTTATTTGCAAATTCATTTTTAATTGATTATCTTTGCTCCCGAAATCAACAAGTAATAAATGTAACATCTAAATATTAGTTTATGGCAAAGAAAGAATTATCAAAGGAAGTGCAAGTAGCACAGATGCAGGTTGCACACGAAAGGAAGGTAATGGATGCTTTCATGGAGTGTCCGAGTGAGAATGTTGCTTCGGTGACTCTGGAGGTTGGTGGCATAGAGCATACCATCTTGATCCATGATGAAGACTACCCTCAGTTGTACGCTTTGCTTTGCAGATTAAACGATGCAGAGAACGAACGTCTGACGAAGTTACTGAAAGAAGCAGAAAGGGGATTTGGTAGCATGAAGTTGGAGACGATGAAGCAGATTTGCGCCCTTTCCAAGTGCAATGTCACGGAAAGCGACACGGCTATAACTTTCAAGTTCCCTGATGTGGAGGTTATTGTGAACCGTAATTTCGATGTAGGAATGACGGAGGCTGCGCTCTTTGTTATGAGGGGGTGGTTGAAGACTTTGCGTGAGGTGTTGGACTCAAACAATGAGAACGATGGAAGTAAGAATGACAAATAGGCTGAAAAGCGGTAGTGTCCGGGCGACATTCCGCATGGCTGATGGTGATTATGACAACAAATGTTTAGTCCTAAATATCAGACACCATGATTTCTCAAAGGGAATGTGATATGATTGCATTGTCGCTTGTGCGAGCAATGAAGACTGACGATGAACTATTGGAGCGTCTTGGAAGAGTTATGAGCAAGAAGACTATCAATCAGAAAGCACAGCCTATTTCGGCAAAGAAGGCTGCTGAGACGCTTGGAATCTCCGTTAGACAGCTTAGACGCATCAAGGAACATTTTTCCTATTCAAAAACAGGTGCGTCTCAGCAGTCCGGGCTTGTTTTCAATGCTAATACATTGGTAGATGAATACCAACGATACATTGCCAATAGGCGTGTGTCCGTATAACAAGAAGAAATGTTTTACAAATTAAATTATTAAATTATGAGAAGAGTATTATTAAACGAACAAGCCGCTGACCAGGTGATGCGGCTCAGAGAGGACAAATTTGGTGCATACAGCGACGAGAAATGTAACATTGCCGATGCCTTTGGGCATTTGACAACTATGCTCAATCTTGGTCGGGACTGCGAAGAAATGGCTAATTGCACTGACGGCATCCTTAAAGTGATGGCTGTGCTTGACAGGTACAACGACCTGCTTAACGACATCAACAAGACCGATGATAAGCATTGGGGGGAGTTTGAGTACGCAGAGCCTAACCAGGACTTTGACAAAGACCGTGATTCCGCTGTCTGGGGGGCTGGCTGTGAGTTGTTAAAGCGCGTGTTTGCAAAGCATCCAGAAGTCGAAAAGATTTATGCGCCCGCCAACGTGGATGCTATCACTTTGACTGAGGCTGCTACGGTGCTTGGTATCTCTGTCGATGAACTTACTAATGAACTTGAAGAGGAAAGGAGGACGTTGCAATATGAAACTCAGCAAAAAAGCATTGGTTAATATAACGACCGCAAAGGAACTTATCTACATTTTTACACTGTTCCTGATTATGAAACCCAAGAAAGCATTACACAGATGGAGTTTATTGCGTTTATATCGCTTTGTTAATTCTATGTCAAATGCAGAAATTCTTGAAACGATGGCTTATTACCAGAGAGAAATAAACATCATCGAAAATGAACAAAAATTAGAAAAGGAGAAATAACTATGAAATTTGACCGTGATATATATGTAGCTGAGAAATGCCAAATTGCCAACGCCTTCAGCGCACTCGAACAGGCTAACAACATTTCAGAAAGCGAGAAGACTACCATTCGTGTATGTCTCTCCAACTACAATTCAATGCTTGATGCAGACGCAGGAAAGGAGGACGTTGCAATATGAGAATAATTTGGGATTTTGTCGTAATTTGCTCTAAATTAGATGAACATATCGAGGACAGCGAAGGACAGATACACTACGGTCTCGACTATTTTGAGAAGACAATAAAGGAAAGCATACATGGGCAAACTTCAAATCCGCATGAATGTCGTTATGTTGTTTTTGCTGTAGATTCCTTCATCAACAGGCTGTTTCCGATGATACTGCCTTCTGACCTGCTGCTTATGGCATATTTATTGATAACCTTTCAGTGGAAGGAAGCAAACACTCTGCGTAAGGCATATAAGGTGTTTAGGATTATCAATCGCTATCGCATGACTGATGCCGACGTATCAAGTGTCTTGTATAATTTCCATGCGAAGATTAACAATCTCGATGCTTTTTTAGAAAATAAGTTACATTAGTTTATTATGAAACTACAATCGTTTGAGACTGAATTTCAGAAAGTGAATCCCGAACGCAAACAGATTATAGTTTATATTCGGGCTTCACTTTGCGTTAATACCGTTGAATGGGCTGATATGACAAAGGTTAATCTCAGCATGATTGCCGAATACATCAAGAAACAAGTATCGCCTAATAGTGCCTGTACCTATCTCGCCATCATCAAAAGTTTCTTGAATCGCTATTCCGAGGAAGGCTTGATACCCTGCAAGTCCTGGAACCAAGAGTTATCTGCAAGGAAAGTGCCGAGTCAGCATATAGCGTTGTCGTGGGCAGAGATAGAGCAGTTTGATGATTACACGCCAAAGAGTGATTGCGAGCATGACGTGAAGATTCTCTTTATGCGAGGATGCTTAACGGGGATGCGTCTCTCTGATGCCGAACTTCTTACTGAAGACAATATCCGTGATGGCATACTCTACTACGTGAGCCAGAAGACAAAGATTGAAGTGCAGCAGCCCGTCCACTCCAGACTGTTGAAGTATGTCACGGATAAGCCTAAGAAACAACATCTACGTGCCGTGATGAATAGGACGTTGCAGAAGATGTGCAAGAACATTGGTTTATGCGAGGAGGTGCAACTCTACGTCAACGGCAAACTTAGCAAGGGGTGTAAGTATGAGTTTATCACAATGCACAGTAGCCGACGATCATACGTGACGTGCCTTGCATCGAATGGTGTTCCCGTAGCCACCATAAGCAAACTTGCCGGACATACGAGTACTACCATGACGGACAGGTATATCTGCATAGACACAAAGACCCCCGGACAGGAGGCAATGGATTTTTTTAGAAGATAATCGTATGTAAACAACTACATAACGAATTGAGTATGAATCTTAGACGTTGGTAGTCCGTGAGGATGATAACGATAGATAATTACTATTTGGTTGGCAGTCCTAATCGCAAGGTTAGGGCTGCTTTTTTCTTCAAAATACGCTTTTCCTTGTAATTTTTTATAAAACACACACATTTCCATTTAAATCTGACAAAAATAGGTATTATCGTGATTATATTTGCGAAAAATTTTATTTACAAAAAATATCAATTATGATTAAAAAAGAAGTTAGAGAGTTGCCAGAAAAGATCGTTTCTCGAAGCCTGGTAAGCAAGAATCTCGACGAGTTCAAACGAAAGGAGCAGAACTTGATAGATGCCTACAACCGTCTGCCCAGACATCTTAGCACAGATGCCATCCCTCACAATCCTCGTGAGATTACCGCTGAGAGACTTACGGCTTACATCGAAAAGATGAAGGCAACAATTCCAGAAGACAACAAACAAGGTAGGTTGGTGTGGGACAATCTGCTTTCGGACGCATTGATGAACATTAAGTATATCAGAGAGTTCTTTGCCTCTTTTCCGTTGGCTGAGTTTGAAGTGAATCCAGTTGCGCAATCTGAGAACCGTCTGAAGTGCAAGAATGCGATGGAAGCGGTTGAGGCGGTTTCCACCGTTGAAGTTCCTGCTGAGTGCAAGGAGTATTTTGGGAAGGTTAAGGCATTTGCCAATGCTCTTAACGATATGCACGATTGGGAGCGAAACCACAACCTTCAGCAGTATCCTATGGCAGAAATGACATATTATCCAAATCATGCCGATGAGTTTGCACAACGCTGGCTTGGTGGCTACTTTCAGAAGAAATAAACAACACAAAATTCAATATATTATGGCAGAAACAAAACGAATAGAGATTCCTGAATTTGTAGTACGACAGGAAGACAGAAAGAAGTTTGTAGAGACTTTCTCAAACAAACTTAGGAAGGTAGGTGATAGCTACAAAAGTTTGAAGTCCATGCCAGACTTGGAGGGTATTCCAGATAACCTACAGGACATCAATGCCGAGGCTGTTGAGAACTTCATCAATGAAAGCCTGGCTGAGATTGATTCAACAAAGATGCTTACCGCCGAGGCTAAGAGAAATGCGAAAGAGGATTGGGGGAATATCCGTCAAGAAGCTCTGTCTCACATTTCTGCAATAAAAGAAGTTCTGGCAACGTACCCCGATGCCGATATAACAGTCAGCAAAGGTGAGGTAGTTTGCAACAACCTTGACGAACTGGTAACAGAGCGTTGTAAAGTGAAGACTCCAGACGGAGTGAAAGAACACGCAAACTTGATTCTTGAGGTAAAGGATGCCATTGATGCCCTCTGGAAATTCGAGAGGGAACACGATCTGCCTACTGGCAGTTATTACACGATCGAAAAAGACCTGGAAATGGTAGCGGCTCCAATAGGCATAATAGAGCATTGGTTGTTGTTGGCACAGCGCAAAGAGTATGTAAAAAAGCGTCCGTGGCTTCAAGGTGCTTGTGTAACACAGATGAAAATGAAAAATTCGACAATGGATGCTTTAAATGCCAGACTTGAAAAGATACAAAAGGAACGCTCAGAAAAGCAATCAGAATATTTCATGCCAACTGAAAAAAAAGAGACAAAAGAGAATACACAGCGTGAGTCGGCTGATTGTCTTGGGTATTCCGCAAAAATGAAATAACCAACTTTAAAAATAAAAAGATTATGTTACAAAATTTATTTTCAGTTCTGAGTCAGGAACAACTGGATTCACTGACAAAAGAAGAGCGTACAACGCTTATGAGGCTTGACGAGAAACTTTTCCCGGACTACGACAAGTATGTTGATTTGCACAGGGAGTCGAAAAGCATTGCTGAGAGAGTGATTGAACGTCACAAAGCCGCAGATGAAGCCAATAGCTCCTATGCAAGAGAAATTGAGTCGAGTTTTTGCTAATCAAATGTCTTTCTCACGGTGGGCGGTAGGTGGGCGAAACCTGCTTGCTGCCCACTTCCATTTAATAAAAAAACAATGAGTACGATAGTAGGAAGCAATAAAAGAAGCCCGGGACGCAGTACATTTCTTCTGCAAGTCCGATATAATGTCGCTGATGCTAAGCTGGCATTGCAACAGTACCTTACCGAGAATCCGATATTGGCAAATGCTCCGCTTACCAAGAAGCAGGTTAAAGAAATATTCTTCAAGAATCCGCTCAAATATTTCTCAAAAAAAAGTGTCGATGCCCTCGCTGATTTTTTCTTCAACAAGGCTCTTGACAATGAATATATAGCGGAATTGCCGAAGATTTGGCAAGATGAAGAACCTGTATATGCCATTAACCCAAAAATTCTTGAAATGAAGACGGGACCAAAGAAAAAGGTAAAATAAAGTAAGTATGCAGATTGATGATAAAAATGGAAAGCGTAAATGTGTAGGTGGCCGTGATACGATGAAGGTTACACTTACCTACACCCCATCTGACGTGAAGAAAGCACTCCAGAGGCACTTCAAGGAACTTAGACAATTCGGCTTGCAGAACAAATTTAGAGAGGCTGATCTGAAAGAGTTCTTTGCCAAACGTGTCTTTTCATGGATTCCAGAAAAGTATGTCGGCGCATTCTCTAATTGGGCATACGACATTGCACTGAAGAAAAACTATATTACGAGCAACCGATGGGACAGACAGAAGCCAACCATCTACTTCATCAATGAGGGCATATTAGATATTAGGTGTGGACCCAAAGGACCGAGAACCGCAAGGGGATTTGCAGCCAAAGAGAGACAGAAACAGAAAGAACAGCAACAAAACGAAGACGAAAAATGAAAGATTTTGCATTAACAGAAAAGGAGTTGGAGATTGCCGATGCCGAAGACTGGGGGCAATTCTCAGATAAGGAGATATCGGACTTTGCCCGCAAGGAGCATGAGCGAACCCTTTACATGAAGACGGGCGAGTTTGAGGCTGAATGTCGCAAACGCCAGGCTTCCATTGCATTAAGAATCATCAAGCAACTCAATGAGGATTGTGCCCGGCTTGAAAAGAGCGTGAATAAGAACGCAGACAAGATAGAGGCAGGACGGCTACGCTCAAAGTTTGAGACGATGGCCTATGATCTGCAATCTGGCTTCACAACATTGGGCGAGATTGCAGGCTGGTGGAAGAAGAAATAATATCTGTTGATCATGGTACAGAACGAACAAATACAGAAACTTGCTAAGAGGATGAAGGTTGAGCCAGAAATGATAGTCTTTGCCGACTTCCTCTTTCTGGGCTACCATGAGGTAGAAGCATACCTGATGGCATATCCAAATGATGAAAGTCTTTCGCTGTCTATGCAAAAACGCAAGCGTAAGAGCATTATTTGTTGCAGCAAGTTCAAGGAGATTTGCGGTGAAAGACGGGAACTGTTTGAGAGAACGCTTTCCGTACCTAATGATATTTCCGAGATAGAACTGATAGGTTCTGAGGAAGTGGCAAAAGAGATTCTGACAACTGCCAAACATCAAACACCTGGCTCTAAAGAGCGTGCAGACCTCTACGCTAAGTATTATGAAATAATCAAGGATGCAATGATCAATATGCCAGAATCAACGGATGAAACAGATAATATTCATATTTATTTCCCGGACAAGTGCAATCAATGCCTGTTCCTTATAATTTACAATAAGCATTGGCGGCGGTATCTGAAGGAGCATGAGGGTGAAGAGATAGAGCCAGGAGCATGGATGAAACTATTGCCTGATGTGGCGAAAGAGGCTGCAAGCATCTTAAAGCAAGTAAATTGGAAATGTTGACGAATCAAGCAGAGTATAAGGATAACAAGTTTGGCTGTGTGACAGAAATAACTTAACTTCGCAGATGGAACTTTAGTGGGATTCAATGACATGAATCTATTTAGTTTGTGGACCGCTTGTCTGGGAAGATGGGCGGCTTTTCTTATTATGTACGACCTAACGCGATAAAGACCAATCCTAAATTCTGAATTTCTACCTTATCCGGCTGAGTGTGACGACGTTTTGTTTTGTTTGCTTGTTTGGAATAATCACCTGTAAACTGAAAATGGTAGCCGTGCCTTTCTCTTCCGCTGTGCGCTGCATTCCAGATAGACTTATATGAAATCTGGAAGTGTCTGCTACATTCAATGACACTGCTGAAGACAGTGCCTGTTTCGATGCAAAGTATGTGCCGACACCATCCGTCGCGTGTCTTGGGGCTTTCCTCTGTTTTATCAACTTTTGCCTGAACTTCAATTTTCTTTTTGGTGTCTTCATCATCGGGTGACAACTTTACATAATCAAGCGTACAGTTCTGAGACCTCGCTACTGCTTGCAACGTTTTTACCTGATCAATCGTCTGGCAATAGTGTTGCTCTTTTACTTTCCCGTCTTTGAGGAACGTGACGAAATAGTTATTGGCTGCATCCATGTTGAAAGTTGTTTTGTTTGCAAAGTTATCAATCTGCAAAGCAATCCAACTTTGTTATGGATGAGAAGTGAGAATTTATAAAAAAGATTTCCAAAACAGGGCTTAACAGCCACAAATTGGAAATCTTCAACAAAAAAAATCAGATAATCGAGAAAGAGAAAAATAAACAATACTTTTGCATTAAATTTGCAACAACAAAAAATAAAATGTAAAGATTATGGAAACAAAAAAAGAATTTAAGAAAGGTCACATCGTCATTGATGGTGTCGAGTATGTATCACAGAAAGAAGCAGTTGAAATTGTTGGGCTTACGAGACCTACATTTCTTCTACGTGTATCACATTTTGGCATTCAGGAGTTTCGTCGTAATTGCCGACGGGTGATGTACCGACTGGAAGACATCGAAAACGGAATCAAGAATGGCTGGTTTCAGACCTGGTACTAAAATCTCTTTGACATGAGTAGAAACAAATCCGACACAAACAAAGAAGCAAGGTACATCAAAGTGCCACTCCCGATGTTTAGATTGCTCATTAAAGACAAACGAAAAATATCGGACGTGATAGCCTATGGTGTGTACCTAACGGCAATGGCACAAAAAGTGTCAATCGTCAATGCCGCTCTCCAACTTATATATGTTATTCGGAACCCGCAAAACTCAAACAGGAGGGTGGAAATTCCTACATGGCTCAAAGTTTGCCTCACAAGTCTTCAATCAGAACTTGGAATGGCAGACGAAGAACCAGAGCTGAATAACGGATTTATCAAAGAATCTACAGATTGGGTCAGATATTGCCCGCATACTCCTGATGATGAAGATGCGCAAGAAATTGTATTGGACTATTGCAGGAATAACAAATTCTTTGCTGATAACGTGGTAGAGTTCCACGCACTGAGGCAAGCAGCCGAGTGGTTCGATTTTGAATACATGAAGATTGACGACATGATAAAAGTGCATAACAAATACAAGAACCTTGACAACGAACTATTTGCCTATGCTAACATTCAAATCATGCTCGACTACCTCAAAGACATCAATAATAAGACTGAAGATGATATGGCCTGCCTGTTGATGTATATGTCCTATAAGTCAATCATCGGTGACAAAGACGTGGCGAAAGCCACCACCGAACTTGTTACGGCAAGGATGGTGGGAGCGAGAGGACGTGATGAACTTAAAAGCATCTTAGCAAAACACGACCATGCAAAACAATTCTTTGATCGGTACTCAAAGAGAGAGGTCTTTGAGCGTATCAGAGGAATGGTAGGAAAGTACAAATTTATTCCGAGGATTCAGACGATACCAGGAAAGCCGGGACTTGGTACATTCGTTTCGTGCGACCGCAATATGTCCGATAAAAAACTTGCAGAAAAAATCAAAGCGATAGTTGATGATGAACGAAAGCGCAAGAACAGAGAATATGTTGCTAACCATCGGGCTAAGTATAAGTTGGAGAGTTGCAGCAATAAGTATCTTGCTGAAATGTTTGGCACTTCATCCGATACCAAGAAAGCGAAACTTTCCTCAGAAGAATCTGAAGAACAAACTTCTGATTTGCCATTCTGATTTTTCCTTCTTACTACCAATAGAGGCAGCAGTTTTATGATTGCTGTCTCTATTTGTTTTTCACATAAATCCCTTACACATAAATCCCTTACACATAAATCCCTTACACATAAATCCCTTACACATAAATCCCTTACACATAAGTTTATCACATAAATCCCTTACCGCAAATTCATTACACATATAAAAATAAGATAGTAAATAAATAAGTTCTTCATACTACGTATGTAAATAAGTTGAGAAATAAGGTGAAGAATAAAAAAGATAAATATATAAAAAAACTAATTCGAAACGCTTTTTTGCGTTTTCGAACGATTGAGATTAAGAGTTTTTTTATTTTCGTACTCTCAATATTGTTCATCGTACTGCCAACAGATCATATCGTACTCCCAAGAAAATAAAATCGTACTTCAAACAATTCTCGTACTCTCAGCCGACATTCTCGTACTCTCAATAATCGTACTCAAAAATCTCGTACTTTCGATATCGTACTTCCCAATAATCGTACTTGTAAATTCAAGGTAGCGAAAAATCGAAGAAAAGATATAAATAGTTTTATCAGCAAAAATCAGAAGCAAAAAAAACCTAATACACACGCACACGCATACGCGCACATATAGACCGACATTCGACAAAGAGAGACCACCGAAAAGTAATGCAGAAAATAGACCGATTTTTGAAGCCATTTAGGGGGTAAATCGTCGGCTCTGGTGTCTCTGCCATCCTCTATGAACAGGAATAGACACCACTACCAGGCAATGAGCAACGACTACAGCAAGCGTATAGGATTGGCAGATTGAGTTGTATTTGTCAAATGCCTATATCATGCGGATATTACGTTATTGATGCCGTGAAGCGACTGAATTAAGGCTGTTTGCTGGATTGTGTTGTTCATCGTACTACCTTGAATTGTATCAAATTTGTAGCCTAACGCAGAGTCTAATCGGAGCAGCCAGATTGTAGATGAAGTCATACAACACCACAAAGGATGGTGTCGCTTGAAACGACTCCATCATCAAGTATAAATAACAAATGACTATCCAGATGTATGAGTAGTCAATTTGTAAAGATTTCGGATTCTTGTTTACGTTTATTCACAATTCAGGCTGAAAAAGGCTCAAAAACGGCTGAAATCGGTTACATTATTGCTATAATGTGACTTTTCGGGTTTGTCCGGCTCAGAATGATGGAAGAATTGCAGATTTTGGGAATATGCAACGGTTTCGTGCGTGAAAGCATCGAGATCATGCTTGTTTTCGGAAAATTTGGATTATACGACGGCTTGCGTATGGGAGAATCAGCCGTTACAGGATTTTTGAGTCATACGACGGGCTTTCCAGAAAAATTGAATTATACGACGGGATTTTTGCAGTCATACAATCGAGGTTTCGGAAATGCACCTCAGAATTATATCGGGATATGCTTTTGATTTTCGGCTCAAAAGTGTGTCGCTGAAGGTTCAAAAATACACCGACATACACCGACAAAGATACACCCGAAATGATACGCTTATCATACTGCAAAGGTACGATTTTATTTGTGTGTTCAATGCTTTCGCAAACCATCTTTCACGCTTTTAACCTCCTTTGGGCTACATTATCGGAATAATGTTTCATTTGAAAGATATATTAAGATTTAATTCCAAACTTACAGAAATAGGGCAAATTTCGCATTTTAATGCAAAGGTAGGCACTTATAAGGTATGGCAAAGAAAACGGCTTAAAACGGCTTAAAATGCGTTTTTCTGATTTAGGGCTAAATCTGGAATAAGAAAAACGGATGCAACCTGATACGCTGCACCCGTTTATTTGTGAAAATATTGGTTATTACGCCATTATTCCCTTACCATCCACCATAATAGGTTTACTTATTATTTGATACCATGTTACACCTTCTATTTGCTTACCTTTTGCGCCAACTAAAAAAGAGGCTGTTTTTGTCGCTTCACAACCTTGCAACATAGCATCCACAACAATACGACATGAACACTTTAAGCCTTCACCGCTATTAATTCCAGTGATATTAATACCCTTTTCAAAATTAGGTGAAACGGCAAAGTACCAATTATTTTTAGAATCTGAATCTTTTGCAAATAAGATTTTGTGATTTGTTGTTATACATAGTTCTTTTACCGTCTGTGAAGATATTGTAATACTACCATTTTGGGCATATAAGTTAATAGTACGCAAAGAGCGTCTCCCTCCATGCTTTACGCTTGTAATATCAAATATTTGTAAATTCATAATCTCTAATTCTAATTGTTATTAATCAATTTCTTTATATCCAGGTAAATCATAATTTGCCATAATGCAACAATTACGGAATTTGCAGTTAAGACAATCTTTGCACCATTTCACACATTTTGTAATAGTGGATATAGATTTACCACAATAAGCGGCAATTTGTTCTTGAGTGCAACAATTTACGAAATACATATAAAAAACAAATTGTTGCTCTTTTGTGAAATGGTTTGCAACATAGGCGCGAACCGCTTTTGCCCTTTCATCAATTAGTGTTAATCTGGTATTTGTTTCGTTTGGATCGCTTTCACATTCCATTAAAAAACTCCAGAATAAATCAGTAGGACGTATATTTTTTACATCGTAAGCCTGATACGCTTTTCTTTGCCGTCTGTATGCTGCACGAAACATCAAAGAAAAATCAGTTTCACCCATGTAATTTTTAAGGCTGTCATATACGCATAAATAAGCATTATGTAAACAGTCTTCACACATGGAGTCGTATAACTCCCCAAATGTACCCCCACAACAAAGAGAGGCTTTTAATTTGCCGTAATTGGCGGCAAACCATACGTTAAATAAACTTTGATAACTAACCATAATTTAATAAATTTAGTGTGTAATTGTCTTAAAGACATTGCAAAGATATATATAATAATTGAATAATAGTACGATAAAATCAATTATTTAAGATTATTTAGCAACATTATTTGTATAATGTGACATGATAACAAAATGAAAAGTGCCGCCTTTGTAACTATTTGAAAATCATATCGTTTTGCAGGGGGTACACCCCCCTTTAACAGCATTGGGACCCGGTACTGACCTCTCGCCGAGATTTTTCATTTTCAAATTTTCGATTTTTGATTTTTCGTTTTCTGGATTAGCCACAAAACTGTCTGAAATGAGTTGGATTTTGTCCGTGTAGTGCTGTTATTTTGTCTTTACTCAGAATACTGCGAATAATCTTTGTTTATGGTTGTTTTTACGTTTACGGTTTGTCTGAAATGCGCTTCCAATGATATTCCTGTTGTTTATTTTTTGCTATTTGTGGTAAAAACAATCTTGTCTGTCAATAAAAAAGCCCGTTCAGCACATGAAACTCTGTACGGGCTAATTGGTAGGTAGATTTCTCACTCGTGAACGATTTTTAGCAAGTCACTCAGAAATCCTTTAAGGCTTGGAATCAAAAACAATTCAACACTTGTACGGGATGTGCCGTACCACGATTCATGCTTTGTGCAATGAACTGATGCAAAGGTAGTGTATTTCTGGATAACATTCCCTTTATCAATTGTAAAATGTTTTGTAAATGTTTCAATTTTCCATTTACTTCATTGATAAGAGAGTACAGATTGCCTATCTTTGCATCGTTTTAATTATTCAAAGACATGGAACAGAAACAGGAATCAGAAAAAAAGAGTGTGGTGGTAAAGATACCTGGCACCTCTAAGAGTTACGAGATTAGTAAGTGCGGCAATGCTCAGTTTGCTAAGATTGCTAAATTGCTAATGAGCCGTGCCGATTACGATGCCGACGATCCATTGGCTGCTATCAATAGTGATAGTAAGTTAGCGTGTAAGGTAGCCGCAGCGGTAGTGCTTCACGGCTTCTTCACTATGAAAATGAAATGGTGGTATCTGTGGCGTTGGTTCTACTACGTGAGGCAGTACGATGTGGAGCAACTAAACGAATTGCTTTCCGAGGGTATTGCTGCCCTGCCATACGAAGAGACGATGAACGCCTACAGTATGTTGTCGGCAACCCGTGAGACGCTAAAACACATGACGTTTGCCGAGGCGCAGAAGTTGTTTGAGTCTTCACCATATCTGGAGCAACTGAAGGCGAATCTTCAAGCGGAACAGGCAGACACGGAGAAGTAGTATTCTTTGTTTGAGGAATTGGATAGAAATGCCCGCATAATTGTTTCTGTTCATGTAAAAGCGGGCGTTGCAGGGCTGTTTACGCAGTCCTGTTTTCTTTTGTTTGCGTGTTGCTTGGTAATTTATCGCTGATTGTCTCTCATTTCCACTGCCAGACGATAAAAGTAAAATATCTTTACACTATCTTTGTAGTATCATCATATATATCAACAACACAACACAAAACAAATTATGGGAGATTTGAAACCTTTATCTTTTAGTGTTGGCATCAAGGACAATACTAAGAAGAAATTAGAAGAGATTGAGAGAAGATTTAACGCTCTCAAAGACAAGACCATCACGATCAATGTCGCTGGTGGCAGTGACAAAGAACTTGCGGAGAACCTTACCGCCGCTACCGAGGCTTTTAAGGAACTCAAAAATGCAGTCGGAACGGGCAAGCCGTTGAACACTATCGCTAAGAAAGCGGCAAAGGCACAAGAGGCTATTGACAAGTTATCCACATCGTTGAAGACGCTTGGCAGTACCATCACGGGCAACGAAGAACTGAATCAGTTTGTAAGCGGTTTGGGAAATATCATCCGTGCCGTCAATGCAGACCTGAGAGAACTGAAAAGTCCGGGTGCTTTCAAGGGATTCGCAAAGGAGGCAAAGGACGCTGCGGCATCCGCAAACAAAGCCGAGATAGAGATTGCCAAACTCACTGCATTACAGAATCGGATGCGTGACACGGTTACATCGGCTCAGAAGGTAAATCTCGATACTACGGACTTGGAGAGGGCTATCCAGAAGATAGAGACCATCAAGAATGAGTTACGGAACATCAAGGCTGCTGGTGGTGTCAGTGCAAGCGGGCTTACCACGTCAAAGTACATGGGGAGTGCCGATGTGCAGATTGGTATCATGGGTGCAAAGCAGGACATGACCGATTTGTCGGCGAAGACCCGTGAGATTGAACGGCTGGAGGCAGAAGCCAGACGTGCCAATGAGCAGTTAGGCAGAATGAAGAAAACCACCGATGATGTCAATGAGGCGTTTAAGAACTCAATACCTTCTGTCAGTTCGTTCAAGCGTGCCCTGGCATCTGTTGGAGGTGTCTATGTGTTCCAGCAGCTCGCAAGAGACGTTATCCGTGTCCGTGGCGAAATGGAGCAGATGGAAGTAGCCATCACCTCACTTGTAGGCTCACAAGATAAAGCCAGCGTTCTGATTAAGGACTTGAAGGATTTCGCGCGTATGAGTCCTTTGACAATTAAGGACTTGATGGAGGCGACACAGACCATGATAGGATTCGGTGTTTCGGTGGAGAAGATACCCCGTTTCATCCGTGCCTTGGGTGACGTTACGTTAGGAAACTCTGAGCGTTTCAAGTCCATCACGCTTGCTTTCTCCCAGATGACAGCCGCTGGCCGTCTGATGGGACAGGATAACTTGCAGTTCATCAATGCGGGCTTTAACCCGTTGATGTATATTGCCGAGAAGACGGGTAAGACCATGAAGGAACTGCGTGACGAAATGCAGAAGGGCGCAATCTCGACGAAGATGGTGGAAGATGCTTTCATATCTGCTACTGAGGCGGGTGGTCGTTTCTACCAGATGAGCGAGAAGACAAGCCAGACCGTTGCAGGACAGATGAACAAACTGCGTGACAGCATCTACCGCTCGCTGAATGACTTCGGAGAGAAGAATGAGGGTGTGATCATGGATTCCATCAAGGGAATGACATACCTCATTGATAACTACGAGCAGGTCGGACGTGTTCTTGTCGGGCTTGTAGTAAGTTACGGCACATATAGGACTGCTGTCATTCTGGCTACTGCCGCTGAGAACGGTCATTCCCTTGCTATGAGCATTGCCCGGTTGAGGATTCTCGCTACACAGAAAGCACAAGCATTGCTCAATGCGACCATGCTTGCTAATCCATACGTCGCCGCTGCTACAGCCCTTGGTGTGCTTGTAGGTACGCTTATTGCCACCTCTGACGGACTCAGTGCAAGCGAACGCGCACAGAAGAATTTCAACGATGCTATGAAAGAAGCATCGGACAGGCAGAAAGAGTATAACCAGCAAACGGAGAATGCCATTGCAACTGCCAATAGTGACACAGCCGCTACAGACCAGCGTCGTGAGGCTCTGAATCTCCTTATAGGTCGTTATCCGACAATCATACAGAAGTACATCGACGAGAAAGGACACCTGAAGGATATTCTTGCACTGAAGAAGGAGATTGCCATAATAGACGGCAACACGTCACTTGAAGACCTTAACAGAAAAACTCAAAGGTATCGTGATACTGCTGATATTACAAAGAGGATCATCAATAGTGGTATTCAAGGCTTAACACCAGAAGAGATTGCTCTTTACAATCAGGTGAAACAAGAATATTTCGACTCTAATAATTGGTCGGCAAAGGCATGGTATAACGAAAACGACCTTGTGGCATGGGCTAATCAAATGGCAGGAAACTATGGCAAGAAAGCCCAACGACAAGCCGCTGAGAACGCCACAAAGCGATTCCAGGACACCATTACCAATATGACCGATGCACAACTGAAGTCTTTACAGGAAACCTTGCAACGTGCAAAGGACAAAAAGAAGAATGTGCTGATAAGAGGCTATCAGGACTTGCAGAACGTCACGTTATCCCCCGACGATATTAGCAACCTCATAACCTATACTGGAGGCATAGTTTCCGCAAGGCAGGGAAGCATTCGGGATAAGGCGAAGATTGAGGAAGAAAAGAAAGCGGCACAGGCAACACTCGATGCGCTCTCGATAGCCGAGGCAAACGGGAAGAAAGGCGTTGAACTGCGAAAGAAAATTGCAGGATATAACAAGGAACTTGAAGCGTATAGTGCAAGCAAGTCCGCAAGATCGGATGCAAAGGAAGATGCCGCCAACACAAAGGCTGGAGAGGGCGCAGAAAGACTAACAGGCGAGAAGATGAAACAGGCTTTGGCCGCTGAACGTGCCCGTGTTGACTTGCTTCATTCTACCCGTGCCGCTGAGATTGGGGCCATGGAGGAAAGTACCCGTAAAACGCTTGCACAGATAGAACTCGATAGACAACGGAAACTTGAAGCCATAAAGCGGGAGTATGAAGACCTTAGAGTTACCCGCATTGAGAACGCAAAGAAGCTCTGGGACGCAGACCCGAATAAGAAGGGTATCAATTTCTACGAATCCGACAGTTACAAGACGGCTGCATCGGATAGCCAGTACACACAAGCTGAAAGAGATAACAGAATAGCCCGTGAAAAAGAGATTGAAGCCTCAACAATAAGGGCAATGCAGAAAGCCAACAATGACAAACGACGCATCATGTATGACTATTTGCGCGAATATGGGTCAATTCAGGATAAGCGAAAAGCCATTAATGATGACTATAACGAACGCATTGCCATGTCTAACGATGAATGGGAGAAAGCACGGTTAAGGGCAGAACGCGATAAGATGATCAGTGAGACGAATCTAAAAGAGTTGCAACTGTCAATTGACTGGGAAGATGTTTTCTCTGACATTAACAAACATTCCGTTAAGTTCCTTGAAGAAATAAAGACACGCTTACAGACTGCATTGAACACAAAGGACATCACAGCCGAAAACGCTAAGATTCTTGCAGAGAAAATAAGAGATATTGAAACAACGATTGCAGGAAAGACAAGTATCTGGCAGGAAATATTGCCAGGACTGAGAGAGCGCAAGCGTCTGACGGAGCAGGCAGCAGCAGCCGAAACCGAATATCAGAAAGCATTGGAGAAAGAGGCAGAGGCTTTTAATAGGGTAATTGCCACCAAACAAGCCATTAAAGAACAACTTGACAAACTCGACATCAGGAACGAATTAGGCGAAAAGATAACCATTGAACTTGAAGCCATAAACGAAGAAAACAAAGATAATCTTCTGGCTTCACTGCAAAAAGGGAGTGATCTGTATAATTCCCTGTTGAAACTTTTCGAGAACCTTGCAGCAGATACAGCAGAGGCAAATCAGGCAAAAGAGACCACAACAACGAAAAGGGGACGTGCCAAAGAGTTGAAAGATAGTCTTAATAGCGGAAATGTAAAACGCCTTTTTAACGACCTGTTCAACTTCAAAGGTATGAGTTTCACGGAACTTGCCGACCTTGTAGATGTAAATGTGCAGTCAATGGCGGATTTTGTTGACAAAATAGGACTTGAAGGAACGGACTTTGGCGATGCAGTGCACGGCTTTGCGGAAGGTGTCGGAGGTTTTAACAGTGCCATAAAGTCATTGGCAAGCGGTGACGTGTTCGGAGCGATTAACGGTGTGTTGGATGGAATCGCAGGATTTGGAAGAATGGGAATCAGTATCTTTGCAGGCAGTGGCAACGTTGAGGACATGGAAGCCGAAATCGCAGAACTCGCAAAAGCCAACAGTCAGTTATCACAATCCATTGACAACCTGGCACAATCTATCAGAAGTCAGGAAAATACCAATGCAGAGAGCGAGGAAGCGTATAAAAAAGCATTGGCAGCAGAAAAGGAATGGGAAGCCAACCAGAGAAGGGCTATTGACAACCGCGCAAGCGAATGGTCAAATGGCGGTCACGGGTTCTTAGGGCTTAGTGGTGAGCACTCTTTCAATTACTACTTAGATAACAAAGACACCCTGTTCCAAAAATGGAATGGATGGGATGAGTTTAACAAGGTGCTTAAACAATTCGGGTATAATACCCGTGTAAGTTCTTCTGGTGATTTGTGGCAACTTACACCAGAACAGATGCAACTGTTACGGGACTATGCACCCAAAGCATGGGCTGAGATGTTGAATACAGATGGTGAAAGCAATCCCTCAGAACTCATCAACGAATATATTGAGAGAGCGGGTAAGATAGATGAACTTACAAGTGCGCTCAACGAGAAACTGACAGGCTATTCATGGGACTCGTTCAAAGGCTCATACGTTGATATGCTGAAGAATCTCGACAGCACCAACGAGGACTTTGCCAACAATCTGG
>ODAI011427723.1_pt1 | contig 24061 bp, 23 predicted proteins | sample 1539321 | NCBI WGS metagenome assembly ODAI01 (sample SAMN02144231, study PRJEB22623) | gut metagenome | biome: sheep rumen | host: Ovis aries | place: New Zealand | reverse complement strand
CAAACCTATACGACTTTAATACCTTGTTGTCGTACAAGGAATTACGCATCGACACTATGCCGTGGTAAATCCAAGAAAACGGTATGAGCAAACTGCGAATCATAAACAAAATTTAAGCGAATTAGAACGAATTAAAACGAATTTCTGTTGACAAAAATCCGTCTTAATCCGCTAATTCGTCAAAATACACGTTCAATAATTGTTCTAATTTACGTTTGAAATAATGGTTAAAAAAATCAAAAATTAATTGTTTTTCCTTGTGCGTTTAATTCTTAGTAGTCAAATTGTTAACAACTTATTCTCTTGGCCTGTTCGGCGATAAATTTCAATAATTCCTTTTCGTCCTCCAATGTCGTATGACCATTTTTTGCAATAATCTTGCCATTTGCAATCACGAGCCTGATGTCCATTACATCTTTATTATAGACGAGGTGCTTTACAAAATTGTTTTGGTCGAGATTGAAGGGCGTATTGTTTTCAAAGACAATCAGATTGTTGTCGCCGTCGCCACTGAATCCGTTGTTTTTCAGATATTTATGGACGGCGTTGAGACGCTTGAAAGCTGTATTGAGGTCTATCTCGCAGTCGGTCTTGATTGCCTGGAAATATGCGTGGCGCATCGCGTCGGGCATCGACACCGACGAAAAATCGGAGCCGAGCATCACGATGTTTTCGAGCCAAATCGAATTGAATGGCTGTATGCCGCGTTGGAAGTTGCCATACGGATTGTGCGCTATCCATACGGGCTTGTTTTTGATGTAGTCGCGCTCGGTGTCGGTGATGGCGTTGCCGTTTGCCAAAATAGTTGACGAATAATCCATCAGCCCCGCCTCGTAAAACCTCAGAATGACGCTCCTCCTGTGGTCGCGCATAGTGTTGGTTTGGTCGATATTGTCTTCGGCGGCGTTTACGAGAAGTCCAGTCTTGTACTTTTGGCAGAGTTTGGCGGTTTCCTTGACGAGTTCGCCGCTTGCGAGGTACGACGCCGCAATGCCCATCAACCCCTGGTTGGATTCGAGGTAATTGGCGTTTTCCCTGATTTCGCGCTCTGCGGTGGCGTATCCGTCGGCTTCCGACGCCGCAAAACTCTGCAATGTCTTGATGCCCAGCCTATTGAAGGCGGCATTGATGATTGAGAGCGAACCCTCTATGAAGGTCTGCGACTCGTTGCGGCAGATGGCGAATGTGGTACCGTTGCGCACGGCATTGAGAGCCGCATACAATGCCGAAGCGTACAGCAACTCCTTGTCGATGCACTTGTCGATGTTCCAAATAATGTCGCTGACGTACCTAAAATACGTGGATTCTTTTTTGGTAAACACCTTCGCCTGCGCCGCAAGCGAAAGCCCCGGCCGCATGTAAGCGTCTGCAAAAGAATGCATTATGTATTTGCCGGAACAATCTACGAGGGTGTCGCCCGGCTGCGGTTCATAATTGTCGTGGAAGGCGAGATGTTCGCTCGCCTCCTCGACCACCACGTCAGCCTTCTTAAATTCGAGGGTCTCGTGGTTGATGAAAGTTCCGTTTTTGAGTATCAACGACATTTTTGGTGATGTTTATTGGTGTTGTTCCCTGAGCAAGTCGAGGACGGTTTTCACGGGGCTGAATGTCTCGATTGGCACTTCCACGAAGATTGTAATCCAATCCGACATTGCGCCGTTCCAAAGTCCGGGACGCTCGATTGATTTGAGGTTGCGACCGTTTTTGGACTTGTGGGAGATGAATCCCGTCTGCGGGTCGGTGTATTTGCGGAGGTCGTACTTTTTGCCCTCGCAGTCAGTAACGTCGCACACGAGGTCCACGGGGTTGAAGTGTGTGGACTTTGACGCAATCTCCGCGCTCTTGGGGTCGTCCTTGTTGATTTGAGACGATTCCACAATCTGCAACGAGGTGGTGCCGTCGGAATTTTTGGCCCAGAATGGACCGCCGCCCGGCTCGCCTTCGTTCTTCACCATGCCGCAGATGCGCAATGGGCGGCGAAGCTTTGCAAGCATCATGCTCGCCTTCTCGGCATCGGAGAGGTTGAGGAACGATTCGTCAAACTCGCAGCAAAGCTTTTTGGTGATGAATACGTATGCCTCGTCAAGTTGCTGTGTTGTGGGATTGTTTTCCAACATCTTGATATAGTCGGCGATGTTTTCCTTGGTTTTCAGGAGGTAGCCTGCAAGAGCCATCTTGTACTTGACGGTCGCCGCCTTGCGCGAATCGGGCACTACATTGTCGATTGTCTTTATAAATATAATGCGTGCGTCGATGTCGTTGAGGTTTTCGATGAGCGAGCCGTGTCCGGCGGGGCGGAATAGGGGAGTGCCGTCGTCGTTGCGGAAGATGTTGTTGTCGTCGTCAACAGCCACGGTATCTGTAAACTCCTTCTGCGTGGAGAAATTGATGTCGAGCTTGCAATCAAACTTCTCCTCGAATGACATCCTCGCCTTGTCAACAAAAGCGGTAAAAAATCCCAGGTGTTCGGGCGACACTGTGAAATGTATCCTCACATTCTTGCCCGACTTGGCGTATTGTATGCCCTCGGCGATATGCTCCTCCACGGGAGTGCGCGAGGTGTTTTTATAACGGTGAAATTCTATGAGGCCTTTTGGCAGGTTGCCGTAATTGAGCCCGTCTTTGGAGATGACGCTCTCCACGAGTTCCTTTGGCTTGTGATCCTGCAACATCTCCTTCACCGACTTGCCATATTTGCCATAGACAATCTTTTGGAGGTTGTCGTAGAAAGCAAAGCGGTCGATGTTGTCGATGAAACGGCGTGCGGGGTTGGTGGGGTCGTTGAACTTTTGTTTTTGCTCCGGGGTGTTGTTGTACTCCGATGCAAATACAAAGAGGTCTTTGAACATCCTCGACGCCGCGCCCGATGCCGGCACAAATTTTACAATGCTCATTCCGTCCGCTTCGTCGGCGTACTTTTGGGCATATTTGTTGATTTCCTCCTCGCTCAAGCACCTGATGCCGTCATTTGCGGTGGCGGGTCTTACGATGGCGAGGTATGGAAACCCCTTTTTGTAACAATCGATCTGACGGTCGATTTCCTCTGTGGCTATTCCGCGCGATGCGAAATATTTGATATCGTTTTCAGTGTACATACGTTTTTAGTTTTAGTTTTCTCCGGTTATTTTTTACATTAAAAAAGTCCGGGGGTAAAAAAAGACCGGACTTTTTTTCAAAAAATAACACTTAAAATCAAACAAGATATGAAAACAATTTTAGTTATTTAGCCAATACACGCGTCTTAGGCGGCATTGGCAAGAAAACGGCGCAATCGCTGCGGTTTGTGTTTTCTATGCCACAAATATAATGTAGGTTTCTGTTATATGCAAATTTTTTTAATTTTTTTTTGCAAATTTTTTTCATATCAACCACTAAAAGCGCGAAAACTTGGTCTCTAAAACCTTGCCGTGGTGGTCTCGGTATCGAAACACTTTACTTTTACACTGTCGCCGGGCTTCACTGAGTGCATGAACGCCTCTTCTTTTTTGGGGAATTGCTGTTTGCATTTGGCTGTCAGCGTGTTGGATTCTTCGGTGAGGTTCATGTCGGCGGCTTTGGCTTTTTGGGCGTAGTCGGCGGCTACCCAATATACAGTGCGGTGCGCATAGTCGTCGTCGCCAAAATTGTTGGCGTTTACCATATAAATGGCGGCTATCAGGAGCAAGGGCGCACCGTTTTTGGAATTGGCGGCGGCTGATTTTTTTGCCAATGAGATTGCCTCGTTGTATTTCTTGAGGTTGTTGGCTACGGTGGCGGCTTCGTAGAGGTAGTCCGACTGTTTTTTGGTGTCGGTCTCCATCTTGATGGCCTCGCTGTAATACTTTGCGGCGGCTTCATAGTCTTTTTTGCGCCTGTTGTAACGTGCCAACGACGCGGCGGCTTCGGCGGTCGGATTTTGTTTGTAAAGACGCTCGGCACATTGCGCGTAGAGGTCGTTGCCGTCGGCATTGAAGACGTTCATCGTGTTGGTGAGTGCCGACACTTCGTTGATGTTTTCAGGCAGTTGGTACGCCTTTATAAATAGTTCGTCGAATGTTGGCTTTGATGTCGCGTTTTGCGTGGCGACCCTTTTTACATAACCGAGCATCAGGTCGATGTTTTCGCCATATTTTTCGCTCTTTGAGGGGCGGACGCGGTAGGTGGTCATTATCACCGGCGCAACGTCGTTGAAGAATTGCTGATTGTCGAGTTGACCTTTGGCGAAAAGATTGCAGGCGGTCTGCAAATACGATGTTACAGAGCCAATGTCGGGGTCGTTGGAATTTACGGCGATGGCCTTGCCAACGATGTGGTAGCCCTCCAATTTGGCGGTGTCGCTGCGGCGGTATTTCATCACGTCGAGTCCGTAACGGCTCAGCACGTTGGCTTCCTCGCCGAAGTATTTGATGCGCTGCATATAAATCATTCCGAGGGTATCGACGTAGGCGTTGGCGAGAGCGTCATTCTCCTCGCCGACCTTCTTCATCAGGTTGTGGTAAATCTTTACGCCGTCGATGTAGATGTTTTTGCTGAATTGCGGGCAGGATTTAAAAACCTTCCAAAACGACTCCCTCGCCTCGCTGTACGCCTCCACGTTCACAAACTCCTTGTACATAGAATATTCCTTCGCACAATTGAAGTCCTGCGCGGCGGCATTGAGCGCAATTGCAGCGGCTGTCGCCAATAATATTATATGCTTTTTCATAATCGCTGATGTTCGTTAATTATCAGCGGCAAAATTAGCAACAATATATTAATGAGATGTGAAAAAAATGTTAGATTATGTTAGAATTTTTTTGCGGTGGGAGGGGCAAGATATTTGACGTATCCGCCGTGTTTTGTCCGATTTTTGCAACAATTTGCATAAAAAAGTATTAATATGGAAAAAACAGAAGGTATAAAACATAATATAACAAACACTATCGAAAGGGTAATCTTTGGTTCTGCTGCTTTGTGTACATTGATATTGCTGGTGTTTGATGTATATCCCTGTGCTGAGAACATACCACAAGGCATAAGAGTCCTATTGTACATTGTGCTTGATTTTTCGATTGCGCTGTTCTGTATAGAGGGCGTGGCGAGATTTTTTCTTAGTTGGAAACGCGTGGAGGAGCACAAGGACAATGAAGGCAAACTGCACAGGACCTTACAGAGTTTTTTGGCAAGTCTCGACAAGGTAAGTTACTGCGACATTGCAATTTTTGTGGTGGTGGTTGCAAGTTTCTTCTTCAATGAAATAGAACTTTACGGATTGAGGGTTGTAACGCTGAGTGTGAAAACATTTTTCACAGACCGACAACATAATTTTGTGGATGTCGATGAGTTCAAAAAATATTTTAAACTGGACGGCGAGAGCGACCGCGACCATAGCAAGGCTGACGACCGAAATAGATTCCTAAGGTATTTGGTGTATTTCAACCTTGCTTTCTTTATCCTGATGGCGTTTGAGCATATCAGGGACAGTCAAAGTATTATTGCAGTATGGTTTATTGCAACGTTTTTTTCAGCATTTTCAGCGTTGTTTTATTTGTGGGATCTTGCGTTGCGCATCAACGACAAAAAGAAAAAAGATACCGACAAATTTTTGACAAAGTTTGGACGATTTTTGTTGGCTTCCAAACTCAACATTGCCGATACCATACTTACAATGATTGCCTTGCTTTCTGTTTTTGACATTTTGATAAATCTAACGAGCGTTATCCTCAATTCCACCGCAATCGGCAAGATAATTGAAAATTCGGTGTTCTTGACGGAGGCAAGTTCCGAATATACGCGCATTGCATTGATTATAAGACCTTTCGCTCAACTGAGGATTTTTAGCACAATCCCCAAGATGAAAGAGATAACGCGCACTATTGTAAATTCGTTTCTGAAAATACTCCCGGCGTTTTTCTATTTTGCGGCATTGTTCATCATTTACGCAGCGGTAGGGCACATGTTGTTTAAGGATGCGGGATGCTATTTCAAAAGTTTTGGCATCGCCATACGGTCGCTATTCAGGATAATGACCTTTGAAAGTTGGGGCGTACTGATGGACGACACCATCGGCAGCGGCAAGGCGGACGAAATTGTGGTAAACATCTACTATTATTCGTTCATAATCTTCGTTTCGTACATAATGTGGTCGGTGGTCCAAGGCCTTATCGTAAGTAGCGTGCAAGACACCGAAACTAAACACGCGGAGGACGACAAGGCCAAAAAACAACAGCCCGTCACCAAAGAACAACTCCTCACCAAACTCGACGCTCTCAACTCGCAGATGCAGAAGATTGGAAAGGAGATTGAGGAGATAAAGGAGGCGGTGGGGAAAGAAGAAGAGATACCCCTACATTCCGAGTGCTACTTCGGGTGAAAGCGACGGTTTGCCAATAGGATAATGGACAGCCTCGTACTCCTCCACAAGGTCTATCAACATATCAAGTTCCAATGCGTTTGGATCGTTTGGGGCGGTGTCGTCGTCCACAAAATCCTCCAAATATTCTATTCTTTTGAGTGCTGCATCGTATGCCGCCTCCGATTTTATCTTTGCCATAATATTATAGATTTTGAATGTCCTTAATTTTGTCGTATTCTTCGTGCGTTCCCACAAAACGTATCAAAACGTGGCTGATAGTGAATTTGATTAAAACTATAAGTCTGTAATCATTGCCCTTTATGTTGAAAACATAACGATGGTTGCCCACGCTTGACACTGTTGCAAAAGTGTTTTGAATATCTGCAAAATTCTTCCACTCAGCTTTGGAAGTTGTTTCGTACCAACTTTCCAACGCCGATTTCGCTTTCGGATTTTTTGTATAATATTCCACGAGGGTTCTTTTGGCAATGATTCTCATTTTGTGTCTGTTTTGCCGTCAAAATTAAAAAACAATCTGCAAAAATCCAAATTTTTTTTACGCGGGGCGAGTACGAGCCACGCCCCTACGCACAAAACTTATTCTTCGATTATTATCTTGATGTTTTGTTTTTTCCAACCGTCCAACTTATGTTGAATAAGCAATTTGATTTGCTCAAATGCTTGTTCTCTTGCTTTGGCGAAATAGTCCCATTCTTCGCATTTGCGGAGCATTTTTTCATTCACCATATCTTGAAGTTTCATCTTGTCGGCGGCAGTCCAATTGCCATCAGATTCGATGTAACCTTCAAAACGTACCACCAAAGGAACGGTTTTGCCGTTGGGGATTGCATTGAGAATTTTTGCCTTGCCGAGATTGACGACTAATCTGCCGTCTTGTTCCTGATGGATTTTCATTGCGGACAAATCGAATCCAATTTGGACACAACTAATTGCTGATTGAATCAGGTAGTTTTTGCCCCACAACCTACCGTCTTGCGACAAAGTGTCGATGACGCGAGTGTTCATATCTGAGAATATGACGTACTCGGGTTTGATTGACTCACGGATTTCCTCGATTTGACTTGATGAAACTTCACGCGAGTCAAGAAGTTGCCCTGCTTTTTCAATTGCACCATCTATTCCACCTTCAACTTTTTGCTCAACGCTGTATGTTTTGTAAAGAATAAAACATACAATTACGATTACGACGGCCACAACAAACCACAACAAGACATTGACTTGCTTGTTTTTGACAATTGTTTCAATCAAATTATCTTTCTTATTCATTTTTTTCTATTTTTGGGTTAGGAATTTCGTTGAATGTCGGTTCTTTTTCTGCGGGTTCAAACCTGAAATCAATATCTTGATAACGGTTTCTTACGCTTCTAAGAATGTCGCTGACAGTCTGCGCAAGGACTGCATCAAGGAACTCGTCTTTGCGTTCTTTTGCAATTTGAGTTTTGATAACTTCAGGGACATTTGCAGATTGCCATGCGGCGTTAAACTCCTCCTCAGTGATATTCCAGCGTGTTAATCCGATGTCTCTGTACTCTTGGTCGAACCTGATTAGGATTCCCGTGATTTCCACAATGGGAGTTGGCTTGGCTACGGTAAATTCTTTTTCTCCAAGTTCTTTGACGGAAAGAGCAATTTCACCAAGGTCAAAACCGATTTCCACATTGACTTCGTAAGGTACTTTCAGAATTCGATTGGTGTACTTATCCAGCCACAATGGATAAGCATCACCAAGAAATTTCTTGATTTTGCTTGTGTCATTGATGATAATCTCTTGACGGAGAGTAGTTTTCAATACGTTTAGTTTGCCATAATGACGGATGTACGACACGAGTGTGTCCCGTGTTACCCTGCCGCCTTCTGTTACGATAGGACCACCTGTTGGCGTGCCAGGCTGTGGAGTTGACGAACAAGCCCATACAAACAGCATCAAGAATAATGATGCTGTTAGGATGATTTGGGTGATTTTGAATGGTTTATTTGTCTTCATTTTGTTGTATTTAATTACTAAGTTATCATTCACATTTGATACAATCCAATGGAATGACAATTTTATTATTATACTCTTTTGTTATTTTATTTTTTTCGTCCTCCTTGACACCTCTTTTGATAACCTCAAAATCTGCATCAATTTCTGATGTATAAACTTCTATGTTGCTACCAATTTGGTAAATTCTTCTTACATTAAATAGATTGTATATTTTTTTTATTTTGTTATCTTTGCCATTTTTTTTGTTTTCATAGTGTTTCTCTATGTCTGCAAATTTATATTTGCAATCATATTCATCCCACTTGGCTTCTATTTCAGGGAAAATAGAGCGAATGTTATCTATTATGCTAATATTCTCTTCCGAAAACTTGAATACAACATACTTTACATTTTCGTATTCTTTAATTTCAAAATAGATATATTTATTGAGAGAGTATATGTCTTGTTTAATTTTTTTGAAAATCTTTTCTTCCTCCGCTGTTCTAATGGCAGTGCTTACTATCGAATTAGATAAATACTCAGTCAACAAAACATATAATGCTATTCCTATTATCATTAATAAACATGGGCAAACTATACGATTTAGGTGAATACACACAACTTTCAGTTGTAACAAACTAAAAAAAAGAGCGCAAAGCCATATTCCAATCAATAATTTCCCTATTACAAGCATTATTTTTGATGGAGAATAACCTTCTTTTCCTTTTTTTGATGCCCAAAAATTGTGAATAAGGAAGCGTTTATCAGCATCAAATTTGTTGTAATACGATTCCATTTCCCAAATTGCATTTTCATAAACCTCGTACCAAGTTTTGGACGCTTGTGTCATCTTTAGCCATAAATGCGATAAGATAATGCCAATGAAGCTAATGAATGTGCCAAAAATTACAAAGTTTTTTTTCAGCATTTCGCTATCACTTGTCAGCAAAACACCATATCCTGCGAAACAAATAGCAAGAAATGTCCAAACGTATTTGGAATTTTCCCAAAATCTCTCCAACTCTTGGTCTCGACATTCGCAATACCTTTTGTATAACAACTCAGTACCCTCTTTGCTATCGTTGACTTTATCGGACGATGTTTGAGTGGTCACATTCTTTCCTGTTATGTCAATTTTCACGTTCATATATAGCAATCTATGAAGAATTAAAGGTTGTCTAAAAAATGGAATAGATAAGTACAACCGTCATAACTATTGTTTGTAGACGAGCCGACAGCGTTCCATTCCCATTTTTTAGACAGACCTTACTTATCTCTTTTTTTATTTCACCACACTATCTAACGCATCCTTCAAGTCCACAAGCCGCTCCTTCTCTATGCAGTAGCCGTCATAATCTACGATTATGTTGGCCTTTTTACGTTCGCATTTGTCGCTTATCTTGTTGTAGAGGTCGGCTGACAGTTTTTCGGTGTACTTGGCGGTTTCTGTTTGGATGTAGCGGTTGAAGTCCTTCTCGAATGTCTCGAATTGTTCTGACTTGTTGGAAAGTTCGCCGACTGCTACGGCCATTGTCAATTCTGTGATGTCGTCGAATTGTTCAGGCGAATATGTCATTGTGCCGAGGAATCTGAACCAACGTTTCAAAATGTTTGGTTCTTCCAACACTTCGTTCGGTTTTGTAAACGTGTTACTTACTTCTTTTGTAAATTCGTTGTCTGATTCCAACCAGAACGGCTCCACCCTGATGTCAGCGGTAAGGTTGAGTGTATCGCTGAAATCCTTGTTGATGGCTTTTACTTTCATCATTGTCTCAGTGTTTACGGTCTTGCACACGTCCTGTATCTTGTTTTGAAATGCTTTGACGACATCTTCTCTCAAAGATTTTAGGAATTTCTCGACTTTGGTTTTGACATCCTCGTAGTCCGCCTTCGTTTTGATTTGCGGCTTGCGGCTGTTGATGATTGCCGAAATGTCAATTGTCCAAGCCCTTGAATCTGTGGTTTTCAGGTTTTGGTCAATGATATTCTGCACATTGCTGGCTTTCTCGACAAAATCGTTGTATTCGTTGATTTTGTTTTCATGTTCCTTGATTGCATCGTCCACTTTTTTCGCAAGTTTTTGGACACGAGAATTGATGTTGTTTTCGATATTGGGCTTGCGAATGTCATCAGCCTTGTTGATGACATTTTCGGTGAAACGCTTTGTGAAGTCGCGGAATAATGAGTGCTCGCTTTCCGCATCGTTTTTTCTTTCCGCCTTTACAGCGTTTCTGTGGCGTGCTTCCAAGATGCCAAGGTTGACGACGGTTGATAGTTCATGGTTCAGGTTGATGAATCGTTTGAACAAGCTCTTATTGAGTATGACTGATAGTTTCTCCTCCGCTTCTTTGCGACTTTTGTCATCGTCATCGTAAGATCCTTTGTCAAAAAGGTTCATAAACACGGAAATCATTACATTGCTATTATTTTCAGCTATGTAGTTGAAAACTTTCGTATCACTGTCCGTTGTATCAGTCGTCGAGTTTTGAATGAAGATGATGTAATCTGCCCTTGACAGAAGGATTTGCTGGAACTCGTCGAAATTGAATTTGGAGCCGTTGAGACCAGGCAAGTCGGCGAATACAATTTTTTCTTTCACAAGGTCACTGCTGTCAACGGAGAACGAGGTCAGGAAGTAGTCGCGATTTTCGTTTGAATCTCTTTTGCTATCTTCCGTTATCTGTTTTGTTCTGACTTCAACGCCTGGTATTTCGTCATTTGAGTCTGTGATGATGCTGCTCAGGATTTGCTCGAATGTGATTCTCTTGTCTTTGGAAGCTCCTGAAGTTGCAGTGTATGTTCTGTATTGGTTGTCACCGTTGGTAATGAACATAGACCGTGCAGTACATTCCTTGGAATCCGTCTGACATATAGACTTGTTTGCCAATAAGTTACAAAATGTTGACTTACCAGCCTTTACATCGCCGACTATTGCCACTAACAATGCACCGTCATCGAGAGCCTTAGCATAGTCGTTGATGGAACGAAGTTCGTTTTTGATTTCGTCCTTGAACTCCGCATCTTCAAACCTTTCGAAGATTTTGTTTACCTTTTCAGTAAAATTGTTCATATTGTTCACGCATTAATTGTTTGTCATTTCCTTCCCCTACCCATACAAAAAAAGGCGTTGGACTATTCCTTGATGTACTTAATTATAAAATGTAGGCTCTGCAAAGCCCTTGGCTCTAATAAGTACGGAACAGTCCACGCCTATTTTATGTAAGCGTGAACCTAAACCGCACTTATTCCTCTAAGCCAATGTGATAAATTTGCAGATTTACATTTTAAAGCAATAAGTGTTTCTCAATACGTCGTCGCCTTTGCCTTTGTTCGTTGTGTGCAAAGTTCTGTTTCTACACCGCAAATATAATGCAATTAGTTTTTAATCGCAAAATATTTTTTAAGAAAAATTTTCACTTTTTTCCTTTCAACACGTTTTTGTAATCGCCGCCTGTGAACGCTTCGTAAAACTCCGCTTTTGAGGAGAATTTTGCGCCGTTTTTCGTGAACTCTTTGTATAAGGCGGCGTTGTTGGTGATGAGAAAATCGAGAATTTCATCATAATAGGGTTGCGATTTGTATTGCGCCACCCAAGCCAAAAGTTTGCGGCGATATTCGTTGGCATCCGTGTAGTCAACGGGTTGGTCGCTGATAATGTTCAAGATATTGTTGTTGCTAATCTCCTTTTGAAAATTGACTTGGGCGATGGAGTTTTTGTTTTGTTGGAGTTGGAGCATCGCGCTGCGGTATTCGTTTTGCGCGGCAAGACGCTCTAATCCTTGACAATAATACTTGTCGAAATCATCTTTGGATGCGTATAGGTTTCCATGCTCTTTTCGGGCGTCATCGTAATCACTTTTTATCCACATTTCATATTTTTTGCAACTATCAATCAAGTCGTATTGCTTGCGCTGGAAAAGAAATTTGTCATTCTCTGTAATACGCCCCAAATCAGTGTTTACGGCGTAGTGATTGAGGTTGTATTTGTTGGCGGCGAGTATTTGGTTGAGGGAATCGACGGTATGAAGAAGTTGACGGTTGTAATTGGCGATTGCAACAGAATCTTCCCTCGCCTTTTGAGCCGCAATACGCGCTGCCTCCGCCTCTTGTTGCCTTTGCATTTCGGCAATTTTGTCGGCAACTGTTGCTGCATATTGCTGATAATCAAATACGTAACCTTTGAGATATTGTGATTTGCCCGTCCAATCGTCATAATTGTATTTGACAAATGGATATTCTTCGGACATATCGAACTGCCACTCGCCGAAATCGGAATTGATATTAAAAAACCTCGGCAAAAAAATTTTATTGTCGATGATGCAAATTTCGTAGGTGTCATATTCCATTACAACCACCTCATCATTAACATAATAGCGCAATTCGCCATTTTCGTCCCGATACACTTTTTGATTGCCTTCATCATCCTGACCATCGTCACGAAAATATTGCTTCACACCATCGAGGAATATTTCAGGATCTGCCGAAGAATAACAATGAGTTTTCAGGTGTTTCGCATTTTGCGGGCTTACATTTATCGTGCGGGTGATTTGATAGTTTCTCGCTTTGTCAATGAAAAATACCTGCAATTCCTGTTTGTCGGCGTTGTAGTCGCCAAGATGCATCTTCCAAAAGTTGTCCGACATTTCTTTGTTGATGTTTTCGTAAAGAAGTTCGTCCATTTTTGGGCGCGCCTGTTCTTTGAGACGGTTCTCGTGCTGTTCGGTGGTTTCAAACTCGCCTTTCTGACTCCATTCTTTGAAGTCAGCCGCCGATTGCCATTTTGCCCTGCCGTATGGCACTTGGGACTCTTCGTTGACCTTCCACGCAAACTTTTCGTCGGCGTTCATCAGTTTGCGGGCGGCGGCATATTCCGCGTCCAGTTGTTTGCACATAGCGTCATAATTCTTGCCAGTATTAATGCAATATCCCATCAAAATGGGCTTAATGATGGCTGCGCCCTTCTCGGAATATCCGCTGTTGCCCAACGCAATTTGCTCGGCAGCACCCCACTTGCTGCCCATACCTGCCGCAATCAGTTTCATATACTTGACGAAAATCTGATTGCATTTCTGTTGGTATGCCGTCTGCGCAAAAGAGTTGGCGGCAAAGAGGACGGCAAGGATGATTGTAAGAATTGTTTTCATTGTTTTTACGTTTTTATCAGTTAAACATCAATCTTATCGACAGCAAAATTACACTTCAAGATACGCAATAGCAAATATTTTTTTATAACATAGTCGTTGTTTTATGATAACAAAATATAATAAGGGTTTCTCAAAGGAAAAACCGCCTAAATTTGATGGAAATGGCTTTGTAGGGGCGTGGAGAGCGGTTGTTAAAGATTGTTAAGGGGGAATTGTATGCACAAGGTAATTCAGACGGGAATCGGGGCGCAAGACAAGTTGTCGCAAATAAAATATTAATAAAAATTTCACATCATATTTGGCTGACATACAGTGTATTATTAGTGGGTGTCGTTAAATTCTTGTTAAATAATTGAAAAAAAATTTTTTTATATCAAAAATCCTCTCTAATTTTAGGAAACAAAAAAAAGCATATCATCACGGATAGCAAATCGACTGTTAATTATGAATTTACATAAAAAAATACTGATGTTGGCGTTGATGCTGATGATGTCAATCGCCACTTTTGCGCAGGAAGATGGCGGACACGAAGCCGCCGGAGAGGGCAGCGGCGAGGCATTCAACCCCGGACCCTTCATCATGAACCATATCGGCGATGCCTACGAATGGCATATCGCAACATTTGGCGACTTCCATCTCAGTCTGCCGTTGCCGTGTATATTATATAGTGAGCAAAGCGGATTCCATATCTTCATGTCGTCCAACTTCCATCACGGACACGCAGAGTATGAGGGATTCAAGATAAGCGACTCCGAACCCAACAAGGGAAAAATCGTGGAGGTATCTACGGGCGAGCGTCCGTGGGACTTTTCGATTACAAAAAATGTATTTGCAATGCTATTCAGCATGTGCCTGATTTGCTTTATATTCATCGGCATGAGGAAGTATTACCAGCGCAACACGGGCAAGGCTCCACACGGCTTTTATAATGCTGTGGAGATGTTGGTGCTCTTTGTGCGCGACGACATCGCATACGCATCGCTCGGCAAGAAAAACGGCGACCGGTTTATGCCGTTCCTGATGACAGTGTTTTTCTTCATTTTCATCAACAACCTTCTCGGCCTCGTGCCGATACTTCCCGGCGGTGCCAACCTCACCGGCAACATCGCTGTAACGTGCGTATTGGCATTGTTTACCTTTATAATAACGACATTCTCCGGCAACAAGGAATATTGGCAAGACATCTTCTGGCCTCACGGTGTGCCGTTGTGGCTCAAATGCCCGCCCATCATTCCTATCGTGGAAATTATGGGCGTATTCACCAAGCCGATTGTGCTTATGGTTCGTCTCTTTGCCAACATTACCGCAGGCCATATCATCGCCCTGAGCTTCTACTCGCTGATATTCATATTCGGCGCAAAGTCGGTGGCTGCGGGCTACGGCGTGGCTACGGTGTCGGTGGTGTTCACGATATTTATGTCGTTGCTTGAATTGCTCGTTGCATTCATCCAGGCATACGTATTCACGCTGTTGTCGTCGATATATTTCAGCATGGCTGTCGGCGGCGAACATGAAGAGAAAGCGGTAGAGGTCGCACATTAAACGTAGAGACGCACGGCCGTGCGTCTCAAACAATCGCCGTGCGTCTCAAACGACAAACGAATTAGACAATTTTTATTATTAATAATCATAAATAGTTACAGATATGACACTTATGAACATTTTGAGCATCTTGCTCGACGGCGTACAGGATCCGTCATTTATGGCGCATTTTGGTGCAGGCGTAGGTGCCGGCCTCGCAGTATTGGGCGCAGGTCTTGGCATTGGCAAGATTGGTTCTTCCGCAATGGAGGCCATCGCACGTCAGCCTGAATCTGTTGGCGACATCCGTTCCAATATGATCGTTGCCGCAGCACTCGTGGAAGGTGTTGCCTTCTTCGCTGTGGTTTGCTGTCTGTTGGTAATCCTCTAATGAGGCGGATTCTAATCAAGAAATGGTATTCTGCCGCGATGCGGTTGGCAAAGGGCAGAATACTTATTTGAAACTTGTAAAAAAGAAATTGATATGGATTTAGTGATTCCGGATTTCGGGCTTCTATTTTGGATGGTGGTATCGTTCACGATATTGCTGTTGCTACTCAAAAAGTTTGCGTGGAAGCCCCTCCTGAAAATGATACAGGACCGCGAGGACGAGATTGCCAAGTCCCTCGATTCCGCCAACGCAGCCAAGGCTCAGATGGAGAAGATGACCGCTGAGAACGAGGAGATTATGCGTCAGGCGCGTGCCGAGCGCGAGGCGATGCTCCGCGAGGCGAAGGAGACCAAGGACAAGATTGTAGCCGAGGCCCAGAGCGCAGCCAAGGCGGAGGCAGACAAGATAATCCAATCGGCGCGTCAGGAAATCGAGGCTGAGAAGGAGGCCGCCAAGGCAGAACTCCAGAGCAAGGTTGCGGAACTCTCGGTGGGCATCGCCGAAAAAATCCTCCGCCGCGAACTCAGCACCGAGGCAAAACAAGGCGAGTACGTAGAGGAACTTGTCAAGAACATTAGTCTCAACTAATTATAATAATCTTAGCCAACTATGAACGATAGCAAAATATCGGTGAGGTACGCCAAGGCATTGTTGCAGGCGGCGGAGGAGGCGCACAGCGAGGACGCGGTACGTTCGGATATGGCGTCGCTACTTGCCTGTGTAAATTCGTCGCAGGACTTCAAGGCTCTGCTCGAAAGCCCCGTCGTGGCAGACAGCAAGAAGGTTGAGATATTCGACAACCTCTTCAAGGAGCATTTCAACGCGTTGACGGTGGAGTTTTTCAAGGTGCTTGTCAAAAACAAGCGCGAAAACTTCCTGCGGATGGTGTGCCTTAATTTCGCCGAGTTTTATGCACGGAGCAAGAACATCAAGCGCGTCCAAATCACCTCGGCGGTAGAGACGTCGGGACAGGTGAAGGAGCGTGTCAAACAACTCGCCCTCGAAGTAGGCGGCGGCTCCAACGTGGAACTCAGCGTCAAGATAGACCCCGCAATCATCGGCGGCCTTATCGTTCAGGTGGACGACAAGGTCTATGACGCGAGCGTGAGGACACAACTCGCGAAAATAAAGGAAAATTTAAAGTAAAAATACTAAATACTCAAACAACTATGGCTTCTATCAAAGCGGGCGAAGTATCCGAAATCATCAAGCGTCAGTTGCAAGGCATAGAGACGGAGGTCTCCCTCAACGAGGTGGGCTCCGTATTGCAAGTGGCGGACGGTACTGCGCTCATTTACGGATTGTCCAATGTGCAGGCGAGCGAGATGATAGAGTTTGAAAACGGTGTCAAGGGCATCGTGCTCAACCTCGAAGAAGACAACGTGGGAGCGGTGCTACTCGGCCCGTCCGACGACATCCATGAGGGTTCGCAGGTAAAGCGCACGGGCAAGATTGCCTCCATCAATGTCGGAGAAGGATTGCTCGGGCGCGTCATAAACACCCTCGGCGAACCTCTCGACGGCAAGGGCGAGATTGCCGGCGAACTATACAATATGCCGCTGGAACGCAAGGCTCCGGGCGTGTTGTACCGCCAGCCGGTGAAAGAGCCGTTGCAGACTGGTATCAAGGCCATCGACGCGATGATTCCCATCGGACGCGGACAGCGCGAACTTATCATCGGCGACCGTCAGACCGGCAAGTCGGCGATTGCCCTCGACACAATCATCAACCAAAAAGAATTTTACGACAAGGGTACGCCCGTCTATTGTATTTATGTGGCGATAGGCCAGAAGGGCTCCACAGTAGCCTCCATCGCCAAGACATTGGAGGAGAAGGGCGCAATGCCTTACACAGTCATCGTATCGGCTACGGCGAGCGAACCGGCTGCATTGCAGTATTACGCGCCATACGCGGGTGCTGCCATCGGCGAATTTTTCCGCGATACGGGTCGCGCCGCGCTCATCGTGTACGACGACCTGAGCAAACAGGCTGTGTCGTACCGCGAAGTGTCGTTGCTCCTCCGCAGGCCGCCGGGACGTGAGGCTTACCCGGGCGACGTGTTCTATCTGCACTCACGTCTTTTGGAACGTGCGGCAAAGATTATCGACAACGACGAAGTGGTAAAGAATATGAACGACGTGCCCGAGTCAATACGCCCGATGCTGAAGGGCGGCGGCTCATTGACGGCGTTGCCTATTATCGAGACTCAGGCAGGCGACGTTTCGGCGTACATCCCGACCAATGTGATTTCCATCACCGACGGTCAGATATTCTTGGAATCCAACCTCTTCAACGCCGGTGTGCGTCCCGCCATCAATGTCGGCATCTCGGTGTCGCGTGTGGGCGGTAGCGCGCAAATCAAGGCGATGAAGAAAGTGGCAGGTACGTTGAAATTGGATCAGGCTCAGTTCCGCGAGTTGGAGGCGTTCTCCAAATTCGGCTCCGACCTCGATGCCGCCACAGTTGCCGTGCTCGAAAAAGGTCGCCGCAACGTGGAAATCCTCAAACAGCCGCAATATTCGCCCTACCGCGTGGAGCAACAGATTGCAATCCTCTATTGTGGTACGCACAATCTGATGAAGGATGTTCCGCTCGACAAGGTGCGCGAATTTGAGAAAGAGTTCCTCGAAAAATTGGAGGTAACTCACAAGAAGGACGTTCTCGAACCGCTCTCCAAGGGCACAATCAACGATGACATCACCAAGGCCATCGAGACTTTGGCAGCCGACGTAGCCGCCAATTACAAACAATAAGAATCATTTATCTCTCATCCTCTGAAATGCGGCGGTGCGATACTGCCCGCCGCAATTTTTTACATCAACCACCGCCTTGCGGCGTTGGTTTTTATAACCAAAAATTAAAAGAAGGATAAAGAATTAAAAGAATTTTATCATTGTGATGAAATTGGAATCAAAAATATTTTTGCTCAGAAATCCATTCTTTTAATTCTTCCCAATTCTTTTAATTTTTGGATAAAAAAAGTCGGCGCAAGCCGGCGCACACATACAATTTTTGTTGGTAACTAATTTAGATTTGCGACAATGGCAAACTTGAAGGAAATACGCGGCAGGATAGCCTCCGTAACATCGACCCGACAGATAACATCGGCGATGAAGATGGTGGCGGCTGCCAAACTCAGAAAGGCGCAAAATTTTGTATCGAAGATTGTGCCGTATAAAAACAAGATGCAGGAGGTTTTGGCAGAACTTTCCGAAAATTTGGCGGAGGACGACGACAATATCTACACCGCCAAACGCGACGTGCACAATGTCCTCGTCATCGCTGTAAGTTCCAACAAGGGACTCTGCGGCGGTTTCAATAGCAACATCTTCAAGTATTGCACGGCTCTCGTCGCCCGCGAAAAGGCTGCAAATCCCAATGTTACCGTCAAATTCTACACCATCGGCCGCAAAATCACCGAACTTCTTTCCAAGGCGGGCTTTGCGGTTTACAAGAGCGACATCGACGCCATCGACAAGGTGGATTTTGCCACTTCGTCGGCTATTGCCGCCGAGGTTACTAAACTTTATGAGGAGGAAGTTTTTGACAGCATCAGGTTGGTATTCAATGAGTTTGTAAATCCAGCTGTGCAGAATGTGAGCGACAGGAGTTATCTTCCGTTGAAGTTTGAGGCTGTGAAATCTGCCAACACCAACAAGTATAGGTCAGATTACATCTTTGAGCCCGACAAGGACAGCATCGTAAAATCGTTGATACCACAATGGCTGAAACTCACGCTGTTTGCATCGTTGGCGGAGAGTTTTGCAGGCGAGCAAGGTGCGCGTATGACCGCCATGAACAAGGCGACCGACAACGCCACCGAACTCATCAAAGACCTCAACCTCCAATACAACAAGGTTCGTCAGGCGTCGATTACCAACGAGATTATCGAGATTGTCAGCGGCGCAAATGCGTCGTAAGATGGATTAATATAGGAAACAATAATCAATACTTGACGGTTATGTACGGAATTCAAGACTCAACGACTGCCAATTTTAGTGCTTTGATCAGAAGCGGTGGTAAATATATCATCCCAAAGTTCCAAAGAGATTACTCTTGGGAAATAGAACAATGGGATGATTTATGGCATGATATTGAAAATATCTATGCTGAGAAGACCCAACATTATATGGGATATTTGGTGCTGCAGGTGAATGACAGCAAGAATTGTCTCATTATTGATGGACAACAACGTTTTATTACCATTACTATGATAATTTTGGCAGCAATCAAATCTATTCAGAAATTGATTAACAAGGGCGAGGAAGTTCAAGAAAATTCGCAACGAGTTCAAACGCTGAAAGACACATACATTGGTAATGTAGATCCTGTATCGTTAGAATATGACAATATTTTGGTTCTTAACAGGAATAACGATGGATACTATAAGGAATATATTGTCAAATTAGGCGAGCTAAAATACCGCAATACTTCTTACACAGAAAAACTTATGAAAAAGTGTTTTGAATGGTACGAAAAACAACTGGTCAATAAGTATAAGACAGGAAAAGAGTACGCGGAGTTAATTACATATATTGTTGATAATTTATATTTTACAACAATTAGAGTAACTGATGAAATGAACGCATTTAAAGTCTTTGAAACTTTAAATGCTCGTGGAGTTAAATTGTCATCTGCCGACCTGTTGAAGAATTACCTATTTTCCTTAGTTGACAACACATCTCAACATCCTGATAGAATTTTAATTCTTGAAAGGAAGTGGTCTGATTTGACAAAAAACATTCAAGCTGAAAGATTACCCGATTTTATTAGGTATTACTGGAATTCTAAACATAAAACAGTACGTGCAAACGACCTATTCAAAGCAATTAGAGATTCGATAAAAAAGGATGTCGAAGTTTTTGCTTTGGTAACAGAAATGCTAGGATACAGCGATGTTTACATGGCTCTGCGTGATGCCAATGATGAATTATGGCATGGTAACCGTGAAATATCTGAAAATATCGGTTTGTTGAGGGATTTCAATATGAGACAACCGTTTTCATTATTGATGGCAGCGTATAAACATCTGGACATATCGATGTTTGAAAGGTTATTGAAAGATATTGTCGTTGTTGGATTCCGTTATAATGTCATTTGTGGAAAAAATCCGAATGACATTGAGCGAATTTATAATAATATTGCAACACAAATTTCAAATAGTGGTACATATTCAAAATCACAACTAAGAGAGGTATATGTAGATGACAATGAATTTGTTAATTCTTTTTCAACTAAAAGTTTTGTTGATAATTCAAGAAATAACAAAATTGTCAAGTATATTCTTGGTAAGTATGAAAGATTCAAAGGGGGCACACGAGATATATCATCCAATAGTGAAACAGATACGATAGAACATATTCTGCCACAAAACCCAGGTGAAGAATGGGGTGAAAACAATTATGACTTTGATTCACTTATTTATCGACTTGGCAATATATGTTTACTTGAAAAGAATTACAATAGAGGAGTCGAAAATAGATCATACGAAGAAAAAAAGGTTGTATACACGCGGTCAAATTTTGAAACAACGAAATCAATTCCCGAGCATTATGCGGAATGGAACGGAGAATCTATAAACAAACGTCAGCAGTATATGAGTGATTGTGCAAAGAGTATTTGGAAAATAGATTTCACACAATAATTTTTGTTTATCATACAAAAAATATACCTTTGTGCCAAATTTAAGAAAAACAGCAATGGACACAACAAGACAAAATAAAGTGAGCCGTCTCGTGCAGAAAGAGGCGGCAAATTATTTCCTCTTCAACGCCGCCCAATATCCGGGGGCGATGGTTTCGGTTACGGAAACGAGGATAACGCCCGACCTCGCCGAGGCGCGGCTTTACGTATCGATATTCCCCGCCGACAAGCGCAAGGACACTTTCGACCTCATCGAGAAGAAGTCCAAGGACATCCGCTACGCTCTCGGCAAGGAATTGAGGCATCAATTGAGGATAATCCCCGAACTCAAATTTTTCCTCGACGACTCCCTCGACTATGCCGAGCGCATCAACTACCTCCTCGAAAAAGCCAAGCGACCCAACACCGACGACGCAATCACCCCCGAAGAATAATCATGCAGTACGATCCCGTAAAAAAGACCCTTGGCAACATCTTCAACAAGGCGGCGTGGATGCGCAAACTGTTTTACAGGCTGCTCGACCTCCTGCTGCTGAGGGCGTGGTACATCAAGCGCGAAATCAAAAACCTCTACCGCAGCCGCCGCAACGACGAGATCAGAATGCTCGACGCAGGCAGCGGATACGGTCAGTACGACTTTTTTGTATCGTCGTACCTGAAAAAAGCCCAAATCCTCGGCGTTGACGTCAAGCAGGAACAGATAGACGACTGCAACCAATTCTTCACCAAAATTGGACGCGGCGACCGCGTGAAGTTCCAATACGCCGACCTCACCGAATTTTCGCAGCCCGACACATACGACCTCGTGCTGTCTGTGGACGTGATGGAGCATATTTTGGAAGACGAAAAAGTTTTCCAAAACCTCTGCCAGTCGCTCCGCAAAGGCGGCGTGTTGCTCATATCCACGCCATCCGACCAAGGCGGCTCCGACGTGCACGACGAACACGAACATTCTTTCATCGACGAACACGTCCGCGACGGCTACAATATCGACGACATCCAGCAAAAACTCCGCAACGCCGGATTTTCTGACATCGAAGCCAAATATTCATACGGCACGCCCGGCTCCATCGCATGGACGCTCTCGATGAAATGGCCCATCATCATGGTAAATGCCTCCAAAGCGTTGCTCCTATTGCTGATACCATATTACATCGTGGTATATCCGTGGGCGTTCATCCTCAATTGGATAGACACCATCACGACACACAAGACCGGCACAGGACTCATCGTAAAAGCCATCAAATAAAACACCATGCACCTTGCCGCCCACATAGCCCGGAGGTACTTGTTTTCGCGCAAGCTGAGCCTCGTCAATGTCATCTCGTTCATCGCCATATTGGGCGTGGCGGGCATGTCGGCGGCGTTGGTGGTGATATTGTCAGTGTTCAACGGGTTTGATTCCATAATCAGCTCGATGGTCAATCAGTTTGACCCCGACCTCAAAATCACCGCCACAAAGGGCAAATCATTCACGATGGACGACAATGTACGCCGCCAACTCTCCGACATCGAAGGAATTGACGCCGTGTCATTTACGGTGGAGGAGACGGCTCTGTTCCAATACGACAATTACCAGTACATCGCCACCATCAAGGGCGTTGACGAATGGTACGCGCAAGTCTGCGACATCCCCAACAACGTAATCTTAGGCGAATACATGCTGCGAGACGCCACGGGAGTGCCGTTTGCGATAGTTGGCTCCGACATAGCCGCCAATCTGTGGTTGCAGCCCAACGGACTTACACCAATGAAAATCTACGCACCGCGCCGCACCGCCAAAGTGTCGCCGTCGCCTGCCGAAGCATTCACAAGCGGACTTATAATGCCGGCGGGCGTATTCCATATCCATCAAGATTTTGACGCCAAATACGTAATCGCACCGCTCGCGTTCACCAAAGAGCTTTTGGAATTTGACGACGACGAATTTTCTGCCATAGAAATCCACACCAACGGCAACGACGACGCAATCGCCACCCAAATAAAGACACTGCTCGGCGACAATTATACCGTCAAAAACCGTTATCAACAGCAAGACACGCTCTACAAGATAATGCAGTCGGAAAAATTGTCGATTTTTGTGATGTTGACATTCATAATCATAATAGCGTCATTCAACATCGTGGGCGCGTTGGCAATGCTCATCATCGACAAAAAAGGCGACATCGCCACCCTATCCCACCTCGGCGCCAACAACGGATTCCTGCGCAAGATTTTTGTACGCACGGGGCAGCTGATTACAATCACCGGCGTCATCTCGGGCATCGCGCTCGGGCTATTGGTATGCTGGCTGCAATTGAAATTCCATCTGCTCACCTTCCCCGAAGGCTCTTACATCATCGACGCCTATCCAGTGGAAGTCAGGTGGATGGACGTTGTGGCGACAGCCGTCATCGTAACGGCAATAGGATTTTTGGCGGCGTTGATACCAACGAGGAGATTGTTTGCAGAGTAATATATCACTTTTTACCCATCAATCGACATCTTTTTTTTGCAATATCCAAAAATCTCCGTATCTTTGCCACCACAAAAAACAGTGCGGATAGATTTGATTTTGATTGCAACCGCTAAAAAAAATGCTAAAGCAATACCCCCTTACGCTATCATTTCCCCACACTTGTTTTTTAATGACATAATTATTAACAAAAAACACATTAAAAAACAATGTCACACTTCTTCACATCAGAGTCGGTATCGGAAGGACATCCCGACAAAGTGGCCGACCAGATTTCAGACGCGCTCCTCGACGAATTTTTGCGCAGGGACATCGAATCCAAAGTGGCTTGCGAAACGTTTGTAACCACCGGACTTGCCGTGCTTGGCGGCGAAGTAAAGACCGAAGCATACGTAGATGTACAGCAGGTGGCTCGCGACGTCATCAACCGCATCGGCTACACCAAGGGCGAATACATGTTTGACGGCAATTCGTGCGGCGTAATATCCGCCATCCACGGACAGAGCCAAGACAGCAACCGGGGCGTAGAACGTGCCGACGCCGACAATCAGGGCGCGGGCGACCAAGGAATGATGTTTGGCTTCGCAGTACGCGAGACCGAGAGCTTGAT
>ODAI014670816.1_pt1 | contig 24064 bp, 22 predicted proteins | sample 1539321 | NCBI WGS metagenome assembly ODAI01 (sample SAMN02144231, study PRJEB22623) | gut metagenome | biome: sheep rumen | host: Ovis aries | place: New Zealand | reverse complement strand
TCTGAAAGGCAGGTTGCTCACGCGTTACTCACCCGTCCGCCACTAACTCGGCGGAGCAAGCTCCGCCTCGTCCGTTCGACTTGCATGTGTTAAGCACGCCGCCAGCGTTCATCCTGAGCCAGGATCAAACTCTCTAAAAAAATGTTTTATTAAGTTTGCCTTGCTTTCTCAAGCTGGCTTTTTAATGTGTTACCTTTTACTGTTTAAAGGTCGTTTGTTCTCTGAAAATTTTGGAATTTTCAGGGTTGCATTACTGTGAAATTATCAAGGTTCTCTTGCCTGTTTGTAAGGCCGTAAATTAAGCACGCTCGGAGATTATATTGCATGTCCTCTCTTTGGCGTGCTTTATGATAATACCAAACCGGATTGCTAAAGTCAACAATAATTTTTATACATTTTTGAATTTTTTTATTCGATGTATTTTGTCTATTATTTATAAATCCGTTTCGGTTTATTCTTTTACATCAAATTCCTTATTCAGTTTTTTCTTTTTTATATTCTTTATAGTGATAAATATGATAAGGAGAAGTACTGCGCCGCCTATACATCCGTACTTTATAATCTCCTCCGTATGATCGGGCTTGTTTCTGACCACCGCAAATGTATCACCCGGACGCATTTCAAGTACAAGATACCTTCCGTCAAGGGCGCACTTTGCCTCTGTAAAGGTATCTCCGGACAGGATATATACGGTTCCGCGCTCCGCCTCCTCACCGACATAAACTCTGACCGTATAAACCGGAGAGGTCACAGCGACATTTTTAAGGTTCCATTTATATGCATACAGCAGGCTGTCTCCCGCTTCCGGCACATATACCTTCTCCGGCATTTCCAGAATCACTCCCGTCTCCTTGTAAAAGCTTCCCTCCACAAGGAATACGGCAAGTCCGGTGTCTGTATATTCCATACCGGATACAGAGTCCACCCATCTGATATATTCGACATCATAGACTCTGTTATCCACTACAGGTTCATTGATATCATCCATATCCCATACAGCGTAATATCCCTCCTTTATCGGAGCCTCGGGGAAATCCTCCTCTGTGATATAACCTCCGAAGGGAACCGTTATACTGCCTATCTCCTCATCGTCCGCATTAAATCTTACGGTCACAGTGTTAAAGCCCTCGGGGATATCCTCTCTTTTAAGGAGCTCTTCTTTGTCCATCTTCTCGGCTATTCCGACATATGTAATGTAATCTATCCCCTCAAGGTCATCGGAAGAGAAGAAATTGTTTAGCCTCTCTCCCGCGTCATCAACGTCTCCGGCAATGGCTCCTACACATTCACCGCCGGCATCGATGGTTGCCATGGATATACAATCTTTGACAGTATATCCGTATCCGCATATACCGCCTGCAAAATCGGTTCCGGATATATTGCACAGACAATAGCTTTGCATGATCGTACCTGCACTGTAGCCGACTACTCCGCCAAGATAGCTGCCGGATTCGGATTCAATTCTTCCGTATCCCTCACACTCCGTTACAATACCGAACTCCTGCTGACCGACCACTCCTCCGGAATAATTCTTTTTGGATACGACCACGCCGTAATTGGTGCTTTTGTTTACGATACAGCTTACCTTTGTACGGAGCACCACATCCGTTTCCTCGGTCAGATCAAAATCATATTCGGGGTCCTCGTTGAATTCTATATTCATGGTACCGGCAACGCCACCTGTATTTATATCGCCCTCAACCTTACCCCTGTTGGTACAGCCTATTATCACACCCTTTAGATCTTTTGTATTTTCAAGGGATGTGACATCTTCTATCTTGTCACTGTCCAGGATCAGACTGATCGTATTGTCGGTCTCATCCACGAGTTCCTCAATCTGATCGTTTGCCTGGCCCATCAGATCCCTTATCTCATCGTAGCCTGTCTTCATCGACTCTATCATTCCGTCGATATCCTTATCGTCACTGTCATCGGCTAGAAGATCGGCATAATGATCCTTCATATCCTCGACCGTCTCTATGTCCTCTTTTGTGACGGAATTCTGTATCTTTGTCATATTTTCCGAGATCTTGTCATACTCGTCTTTTATTGACTTCATAATCTCGGAATATGTAGGGCCGTCATAATCAGACTCTAATAATTTCTCGGGATGCTCCGCAATATCTTTTGCCTGCTTTTCAAGTTCATCGATTTTTTTCTGCGATGCTTCTATATTGTCATAGTATTCCTGCAACTCCTCGGACGACGGACCCATATCTTTTATGGTTGCTATATTTGCCGATACTGTCTCTTTTTCATCTTTATATTTATTATAAAGATTCTCTGCGTATCCGCCTGTCTCGTCGCTTGTCCTCTCTGCCGTGGACACAATGCTGCTTAATGTATCGTTGATATCATTGACAGACTCCCTTGCCGAATTTATATGACTGCTCAGGAAATCTTCTTCTATAAAGGGTTCTGCCTGACCTACTATACCGCCGACATCTTTTCGTCCCAGTATCTCACCGTAGTTAAGACATGTCATTACCACTCCGCTCTGTCTGCCTGCTATTCCGCCGACATTATATCCGGTGTGGGCATATCCAACATTACCTGTATTGCTGCAGCTTGATATCATACCGTCAGAATATCCGCATATTCCGGCCATATCATTTCTTGTTGTCACCTCACTCACAAGATTAAAGCCGTTGACATCCACTACATCACTGATATCGGTTGCCGTAGCCTGCTCATCATCATTTATATTACCGCTGTTGCTGCATCCTATTACCGTGCCGTTGTTTGTTCCCGCGATACCGCCTGTCTCATCTGTGCCAAGTACGGTGCACGCACTGGTACAACCCATAATGACACCTGTCTCCTTGTTGATGCCTGCTATTCCGCCGACATTCACACTTGCCTTTACCTTGCCGGATACATAGCAGCCCTTTATCGTGCCATAATTTACTCCCACTATGCCACCTACATTTTGGGCGCTGCCTGTTGGAATACATACAGTATTAACAATAAGATTCTGTACGATGCCGCCTGCACCCACATATCTGAAAAGGCCGTAGTTTGATCCTGCATGGGACATATAATTAACGGTAATCGTATGACCGTTGCCTTCAAATGTGCCGTTAAAGTACGGGATGCCGCCAAAGTCTGCATCGGGAATGATGATATCCGTCTCAAGCGATATCTCTTTGTTTAATGACCATCCGTCCTCACTGCAGTATGAGACAAATTCATTAAAATCTGTCATGTCATTAATATAATAGACTTCATCTGTGCTGTTTTCGCTGGCTGAGTCATCTTTATCATCAGCATAAACATAAGGGATATTCATACTGAGTGCCAATAATATAATTGTCATCAGGAAGCCAACTGATCTTAATTTATTCTTCATCATTATTGTCCTCCTTTATCTCTGCCATCTCGGCATCCTCTTCTCCTATAACATCATCTTTTTGTTCTATCTGTTTCGGATCGTTTAAATCCGTCACCTGCCCGGACCTGCCGGGAATCTTGGAATCGATGGCCACTTTCATGTCACCTGTAAATATACCCGTCACATCAGCATCGATCATACCTGTAACATATCCTCTTATATGACCGGATACGGCAACACGGCCCTTAAATTCCTTCTCCTCTCTTGCAAGAGATATGGTAAGGGCTGTCTTTTCGATAATCCAGTCACCTAGGAGCAGTATCTGGGGCAGCACGAATATAACGAGAATGATCGAGATGAGCGTGCCTCGTCCAAGTGCTATACCGATAGCCGCGATGGTTGCGTTTGATGAGATATAACCTATCAGAAATCCGGCGCAGGTTAAGATGGTTCCGGAAGTAAATATCGTAGGGAATGCCTGATTGATCGTTTCTCCGACCGCCTTCTTAAGAGGCATTTCCTTTTTAAGTACCAGATAACGGCTTGATATTACTATCGCATAATCGATAGTCGCACCCATCTGGATGGCAGATACGATAAGATATGCCAGGAAATATATACCCTGACCCTGAAGGGAGGGAACCGTAAAGTTGATCCAGATACTGCCCTGAATGGTGAGTACCAGCAGTACCGGCAGTCCGGCTGACTGGAATGTAAAGAGCAGTATGATGAGTACAAAGAGAGCCGTCAGTATACTGATGATCAGGTTATCATTTGCAAATGAACTCTGGAGGTCATGGGTACTCGTTGAGTTACCGACAAGTATCACATCCTCGCCGTAATGTCTCGCTGCTATATTTCTGATCTCATCCATCGCTTCATAGGTGGCATCACCCTCTACAGGCATGTCAAGAGTGAGGACAAGTCTTGTGTACTCCTCACCCTTTAGCTGAAGCTCTGCATCGTAAAGCTTGTCGTAGAGATCATTTAATGTCTCCTCCATATCGGGACTCAATGTGACATATCCCTGAGTGTACTGATCGTACAAAAACATAAACATATCGATGATCGGCACACTGTAATCACTTATATCCGTAATAAGCGGTCCATACTGGCCTTCATTATATGCATATGCGGAATATAAAAGATTGACGACCTCGACATCAAGATCGATCAGCTCCGCAAACTGCCTTGGCGTAAGCGCATCAGTAAGTACATAATCATCATTTATCTTCTGATTGGCAAGACCGAGAGCCGATGATACATAGGGAAGATCCTCATATCTTATGAGCAGATCCTTCTCCGATTCATAATCACCCACAGGAACCATTACCACAAGCTGGTTTTCCGTACCAAATGCCTCATCAATCTTTTCCGTTGCGATCTTCTCCGGTGTCTTCTTGGCACTCTCAACGGAATTGACATCATATAAATAAAGACATCCGTTTGATTTAATAAATGCATAAACGATGACAGCCACAAAAACCGGAGGAATGATCCACTTGGTGGCAGAGGCAAATTTTCCGACAAATGTGATATTGGGGACATTACATTTATGACGAGTCTTGTCCATTGCCTTTGCGAATATAAGCACGATTCCCGGCATCAGGAAGAATACGGATATAAGGCTTATGATGATGGCTTTTACAAGAACAATACCCATATCATATCCCAGTCTGAACTGCATGAACATCATTGCGGCCATTCCGGATACGGTTGTGAGCGATGAGGAGCTTATCTCGGGAATCGCCTTTGAAAGAGCTACTTTTATGGCAGGGATGCTGTCCATAGTCTCATGCTCCTCCATATATCTGTCGCATAAGATAATCGCATAATCTATGGCAAGAGCGAGCTGAAGCACAACTGCAATGGAATTTGTAACGGATGATATAGTTCCAAACCAGTAGTTTGTTCCTTTATTTAAAAGAGCTGCTGTTCCGAATGTTATGAGCAGCACGGGGATTTCCGCATATGCTTTAGTCGAGAGGGCCAGAACGAATACAATGATGGCAACGGCGCAGACGAGGATGATATTCATATCCGCATCAAGGGATGACGATGTCCTCTCCTCCTCGCCTATGGCTGTTGATATGTATACATCATAATCCTTAAGCTCCGATTCGATATTATCAAGAGCCTCTATGCTCTCCTTATCCTCATCGCCGCCATCTACGGTAATGGATATAAGGGCGTTTGTCCCTTTGTAATGATCCTCGGAGTTGTCAAATTCCACCGATTTTACTCCCGATATACCGGCGAGGTTGTCGGCGACAACAGATGCCTTGTCATAAGTGATATTTGAGATCATAACCTTTACCGTGGCATATGTCGTAAACTGCTCTTCCATTTTATCAAGACCGATCCTTGTCTCACTGGTATCGGGCAGATATGATGTGATGTCCTGATTGACATCAACCATATTCATGCAGATAACACTGTAAATTATCGCTATGATAAACAAGATCTCTATTGCCTTTCGCTTATCTACGATAAAGGATGCAACCTTAAACCAGAATCCCTGGTCCTGTTTCTTCTCTTCTTCCATGTCTCTACTCCGCTGATTACTTAATTTTGTGAATTATTCAAATTATATTTGACTAAAGATTATACTCTCATAATAAAAAAAATCAAATTTTGAAAATCTGATCCGATAAGATTTTGATAAGTTATTTATAAGGATTTGTTAAGAAATGTATAAAGAGACCAAATAATGAAAAGCAACCGCCTACTGAAGGGATATAGTCTCTATATTTTCAGGTGTGACAAGTATATAACTGACAGCGGAGGAAGTAGGGAGGACCAGAGAAACGGGCTCCTCAAATTCTCCGGAGAATTTAAGCCTGCCTGATGCCGTATAGATAAGTGCTGATGTGGAATTATAAATAACCACTCTGTCATTTGCAAAGAAAATGTCAGAATAATCAAGATCAAAATAAAAGCTGTTTTCAAGATTGCCGTCAGATGTATATACATCGAGACGGTACTTGCCCTCCTCGGTAGTATTGAAAAATACGAGACCAACCCTGTTGTCTCCTGAGTAAACGGCCCGTACCTCCTCATTGATCAGGATATTGGCGATATTTACCGGACGCTCGCTGCCCTCGTAAAACATAAGTTTGCTGCTGCCAAGGGCAAAAGCTTTCCTGTCAGAGAGAAAACGGATCTCCGGGATGATCTCATCCTGATAATCATATCCACTGACTAAGTTGTCTGTCTCGTTCTGGCCGACTTCACCGAAATTGTAAAAAGCTACCTTTGATGTGAGCTTGCCGGAATCAAGATATAGATATGATACACCTACAAGCTTGCTGTCACTTGATATACCTATGGCCACAGGATAGCCTGACTTGCTCATGGTGGTACGGAAGCCCGCTATCTGGGAACCGTCATAGTAGTAAAGATTAACAGGGGTAACCGAACCCTTGTCTATAACGGCTGCAACAACGCCTGTCTCTGATATCTGGGCACTCTTAACAGGTGAGTTTGTCTGTATGGTTCCGCATACACCCTCGGAATTAAATATGTAAATACTCTGACCGTTGTAATCGGAACATACCGCATACTCACCGCTGACCTTTACCGCCGGGGACTGCATCTGGTACGGAAAGCTCCATACGTCTCTGCCCTTGCTGTCTGTACAGTGAATACCGTCAGCACTGTAGGTGATAAACTGACTGCCAAATCCGAGGACCTTTGTCCCCTCGACATCTATACGCTCCACGGCATTTACAACAGTATATGTCGTATATACCCTGGTCTCGTATCCGCGCCATATAATAAAGAGGACAACAAGTACAGCGACTATCGCTATACCCACAGTCGCTGCTACTCTCAATCTGTATTCAAATATACGCTTTTTAAAAGCTGATCTGTTTACGTTGTCCCTCTCGGCCGGCATCTATATATACTTCCTACCAGATAAATTTATAAACCGTTGTTGTGTCGTACGGCTTTTTACTGTCAAATACGGGATTCTCAAAATTCTTTTCATTTGCAGAGTTTGGATAATACTGGGTCTCTAAACAGAATCCCTTTCTCTTGCAGTTTTTATAACCCTGCTTGCCCGTATTTTCACCGATAAAGCTTCCTGCATAGAACTGAACACCGGGGAGATCTGTATATGTCTCAAGGGTCCTGCCCGATTTATTGTCAGTGGCAACTGCTGCAAGACGGAGCTTGCCGTCAGGCTTGTAACCGTCGATACAGAAGTTGTGATCGTATCCTCCGCAGATCTTTATCTGCTCATTTGTCTTTTTACCTATATCCTTACCGATCGCCTTCGGCTTTGTAAAATCAAATTCATTACCCTTTACCGATGCTATCTCACCTGTCGGTATGGCATCTTTTCTGACGGGAGTATAATTTGATGCATTGATCTTAAGAATCGTATGCTCTATGTTATCGCTCTTTGCCCCCGAAAGATTGAAATATGAATGGTTGGTCATGTTGATGACCGTCTTTTTGTTTGTATCGGCATGATAATGAATCTTTATCTCATTTTTATCTGTCAGCGTGTATGTGACAGAAACCTTCATGGCACCGGGATGACCCATCTCTCCGTCTTTCTTTGTAAGAGAGAATGTCACGGCATTTTTGCCCTCTGTCGCATCCCATACTCTCTTATGGAAACCGTTTACGAGATCTGTATGAAGGTTGTTGACCTTGCGGTCGTTGACGGGGAGCTGATATACATTCTTGCCAATTGAGAATCTGCCGTTCTCCGTACGGTTTGCAATGGGACCTATAGTTGAACCAAAGCAGCTGCCGTTTTTAAAATACATCCAGAGTTTATCATATCCAAGAACCACATCGTCAACTTTACCCTTTTTATCAGGAACCATAACATTCTTAAGAATTGCTCCGAATGTCATGACCGTGATCGACATGTTATTTTTATTTGTAATAGTATATGCGTATACTTCTTTTCCGTCTCTTGTCTTTCCAAACAGTTCCTTTGTGATTGCCATAAATAACCTCCAAAAATTATAAGTCTGTTCTGCCGTCGAGAGCCCTCGTCAGCGTTACTTCATCGATATATTCTATATCGCCGCCTACAGGTACGCCGGTTGCGATCCTGGTGACTCTGATGCCTGCGGGTTTTACCAGTTTGCTGATATACATGGCTGTGGTCTCACCCTCAAGGGTAGCATTTGTCGCTATTATGAGTTCCTTTACATCGCCTTTAAGGCGCTCGATAAGTTCCTTTAATCTGATATCTGCCGGTGTGATTCCGTTCATCGGTGATATGACTCCGTGGAGCACATGATACACACCTTCATACTTTCCCGTCTTTTCATAAGCGATCATGTCTCTCGTATTTTCGACTACCATGATGGTGCTGTGGTCCCTCTTTTCATTGGCACAGACGGGACAGAGCTCCGAGTCGGTGAGTGTCAGGCACTCTTTGCAGTACTTTACGTGCTGCTTTGCATCAATGATCGCAGACGAGAGGCGCTTTACCCTGTCTATCGGCAGATTGATTATATGAAAAGCCATGCGCTGGGCAGACCTTGAACCTATACCGGGCAGTGCCGCCAGCTCATCTATCAGTTTATTTATATCTTCACTATAAAGATCCATTAGAAGGAAAGACCTCCGAGATTCATACCGCCGGTCATCTTGCCAAGAGAATCCTCATTGGCCTGATTAGCCTGCTTAAGAGCCTCGTTTGTAGCTGCAACTATCATATCCTGAAGAGTCTCGATATCATCGGGATCGACTGCTTCGGGAGAGAGCTTTATGCTGACCATCTCTTTTTTACCTGTTACGGTTACCTCAACGGCTCCGCCGCCTGCTTTTGCCGTAAACTCTTTTGTCTCAAGCTCTTTCTGCTGCTCCTCTATCTGTCTCTGCATACGCTGAGCCTGCTTAAGCATGTTGTTCATGTTGCCGGGCATACCGCCGCCCATGAATCCGCCTCTTTTTGCCATCTTAAAATCCTCCGTTTAAATATTTATTCTGTAGTTACCGTTAATCCCGGTATTAAATCTTTTATGGCATCTATATCCACATACTGTTCATTAAATCTGCGGGTCTTGTCAAAAGTCTTTATCTCAAAATCAACATGTTCTCCGCCCATGTGCTCATCAAGGAGAGCCGAGATATCAGCCATCCGGCCGGGCTCCCGTAAATGATTGGCCTGGAATTCCTCAGGCACACATATAAAGAAAACATTATTCTCTCCTACCGAAGCCTTTGATCCCTTTAGATAAGTACCTGTAAGAGGTGCCTCCACCATCGATGATATGGATGGCCAGTGGAGTGCCAGGTCTGCAAGGGATGCGCTTATCGCCTCAGGGCTCAGCATCGGTTTTTTTTTCTCCTCCCGGGGTACCTGTCCTCCGGACGTGGCCGGAGCAACTGCCGTGACGGTGATACCGTTTTCAACTTTTTTCTCCAGCTGACGGACTCTCTCAAGGACATCTTCACTGCCTGTATCCATCTGGGGACGGCAGAGCCTGATGAGCGTCATCTCGATGATGATCCTCTTTTGAGATGCATATTTAATCCTTGATGACAGCTCAGAGAAGATATCTATATATCTGAAGATGGTATTTATCTCTATCTGCTTTGCTTCCTCACGAAGCCGCTCAAGGTGCTCACTGGATACTTCAAGGACGTCTTCTATATATCCGTCATCACACGACTTTACCAGCATAAGATTTCTTAAGTACCATGTAAAGTCCGTGACAAACTGAACCAGTTCCCTGCCCTGCATGACTATCTCTTCAAGGAGATTGACTGCTCCTATTATGTCATCTTTAATAATGAGCTCCAGCAAATTTGAAAATACGGAGTTGTCTACAGAGCCAAGTATATCTATAGCCTTATCATATGTAAGCTCGCTGCCAAAGTTAAATGCCACGCACTGGTCGAGGAGAGACAACGAATCTCGCATGGAGCCGTCTCCCATCTTGGCAATATATTTAAGGGCCTTGTCCTCGACTTTCAGTCCTTCGATATCAGCCAGTTCCCTCATCCTCGCCGATATGGTGTCGATGCTGATACGCTTGAAATCATATCGCTGGCATCTTGAGAGGATGGTGATGGGTATCTTGTGGACATCGGTAGTCGCCAAAATAAACATGGCGTATGACGGCGGCTCCTCAAGAGTTTTAAGGAGCGCATTAAACGCTCCCGTTGAGAGCATATGAACCTCGTCGATTATATAAACCTTGTATTTACCACCAACCGGTGAATACGATACTTCCTCGATGATCTCGCGGATGTTGTCCACACCGTTGTTTGATGCTGCATCGATCTCGATGACATTCATGCTGGTGCCGTCTGCGATAGCCTTGCACGAATCGCAGACGCCGCATGGTCCCGACTCAGTAGGATGCTCGCAGTTGACCATCCTGGCGAGAATCTTGGCGATGGTTGTCTTACCTGTACCGCGGGTACCGCAAAAAAGGTATGCATGGGATGTCCTGCCTAACGCCACCTGGTTTTTTAACGTCGTCACTATATGGTCCTGACCCTTCACATCGTCAAAGGTCTGAGGACGGAATTTTCTGTATAACGCTGTATAACTCATCTAAAATATCAGTCTCCGAAGCAGATTCCGAGCATCTTTGCTTCCTTAACAATAGTAGCATCGGGATCAACCGTCTTTAATTTACCGGCTACATCCTCAAGGGGAACCTTTACTATCTCGCGGTTTTTATATCCGACCATAAATCCGTACTCGCCCTTAAGTACCAGCTTGCCGGCCTCAGAGCCAAGTCTTGAAGCAAATACTCTGTCGTAAGGACAAGGCGAACCACCTCGCTGCATATGACCCGGAACTGTTACTCTTACTTCCATGCCTATCTCTGCCTGGATAGCTTCTGCAATTTCATATGAAACGCTGGGATGAGTTCTCTTCTCGATCTTTTTCTTGTATTCTTTCTTGGAAAGCTCGGCATCTTCTTTGGAAATCGCGCCCTCGGCAACTGCAAGGATAGTAAATCCGCTGCCTCTCTCCTGACGCTTCTTTATCGCCTTAATCACTTTCTTGATATCATAGGGGATCTCAGGGATAAGGATGATATCTGCTCCCGATGCCATACCGGCATTAAGGGTGAGCCATCCCGCCTTGTGTCCCATTACTTCTACTATAAACACACGCCTGTGGGAATCGGCCGTGGTATGGATACAGTCAATCACATTTGTGGCTATATCAACGGCGCTCTGGAAGCCGAATGTCATATCTGTTCCCCAGAGATCGTTATCTATCGTCTTTGGCAGTGTGACTATATTGAGTCCCTCTGTACGGAGAAGGTTTGCGGTCTTGTGGGTACCGTTGCCGCCGAGGATAACGAGACAGTCAAGGCCCAGCTTGTGATATGTATGCTTCATTGCTTCAACCTTGTCCACACCATTTTCATCAGGCTCGGTGATGGTCTTAAACGGTGTCCTGGATGATCCGAGGATCGTACCGCCCTTGGTCAGGATACCTGAAAAATCCTTACCTGTCAGCATCTGAAAGTTGCTGTAAATAAGCCCCTTGTATCCCGCAAGGAAACCGAAAATCTCCACTTCCTCGCCGCTGTTATATAATGTCTTTACCACACCTCTCATTGCGGCATTGAGCGCCTGACAGTCGCCGCCGCTTGTAAGCATACCTATTCTCTTCATATCTGTAACCTCCTGTCTGACTGATCTGTTTAAAAATGTCCCATTAATTGTATCATTTACAATAGCTGTTAACAATAAATATCAGACCAAAGTACAATCCCAGACATTTATATCCGTATCCGGCTCCGCATATCATCCTGCCGTCTATAAGATCGCCGACAGAATCAAATATCTGATCTATCAGCGTGTTTGCCGAGCCCTTATCTATTCGCTTGCTCATCTCCCAGTGATCGTCCATAAGCTTTGCAAAGGCGTCCATACGACTGGTTCATATAACGGTCTCCTTTTCTGAATCTGACCTTTATTTTGCCTTTTTCCACATATTATTATAGCATTTCGGCAAATGAATATAAAAGTGCAACACTTCTGAGACACTTGATGGTTTATATTGGTATCAACAAATAAGAAAACATTCCGAACGGAGGAAATATATATGAATAACAAGAACAATATGACAATAAAAACAAACACAAACGGAGAATTCTTCTTTAATATAATGGCAATCGCAGCTACCACCATTGCTATCATCCTCGGCGGTGCTACGATTATCAACCAGCTGGTTTTACCTGTCATATTCTGATAGCAGGTTCAGGGCGAATCGGCATCTTTTCCCAAAATGTTATCCTTCCGGATTTTTTATTGCTTTAATTCACTTAAGAACGCACTTAAAAATGTCTCAAGCTCCGACATACTTTCGAGCTCGCAAGCCCTCCTTCTATAGTGGGCTGCATTCTTGCGGCTGCCTATATACCAGGCGATATGGCTGCGCATCTCCCGCATTCCCCGGTATTCTCCCTTATGATTTACCATCATTTTGGCATGACGCATTATCATATCACAGAGCTCCTCATCCGATGGCCTCTCCGGGATGATACCTGTCTCTAAATATGATATGATCTCTTTAAATATCCACGGATTGCCCCGGGCTGCCCTGCCTATCATGACTCCGTCGCAGCCTGTCTCATCAAGCATCTTTTTTGCCGACAACGGATCCTTTACATCACCGTTTCCGATGACCGGGATGGATACGGCATCCTTAACTTTTGCTATATACTCCCATCTGGCATCTCCGTTGTAGTACTGCTCTCTCGTCCTGGCATGGAGGGCTATGGCTGCTGCCCCGGCATCTTCAAGAATCTTCGCCCTCTCCACGCAGTTAATATTTTCATCATTAAATCCGAGCCTTATCTTTGCTGTGACAGGTTTATTTATGGCACGGCTTGTCTTTTTGATTATCTCAGCTGCTAATTTCGGATCCTTCATAAGTGCTGAGCCCTCACCGTTTCCGACTACCTTTGGCACGGGACATCCCATGTTAATATCCAGGATATCAAAAGGTCTTTTCTCCGTATCTGCTATACGCTTTGCCATCTCCGATATGATCACGGGATCGTTTCCAAAGAGCTGGAGCGATACGGGCCGCTCCTTCTCATCAATCGTGAGGAGCTCCTCTGTATTTTTATTGTTATAATAAATGGCCTTGGCACTGATCATCTCCATACAGATAAGACCTGCGCCCATCTCCCTGCAGATAATGCGGTACGGCATATCGGTGACCCCCGCCATGGGAGCCAGTACCACATTGTTTGGCAGAGTCACATTTCCGATTGTGAGTTTTTTCAGTTTGCTCATATCATTAAAATTCCGGAGTATATGATAAATTAGCAGTTCATTACTCCGGATCTTTTATTCTTAAAAATATTTTTGATGTTTTATGCTTATCTGGTATTTTTTTCGTAGATTATCCTGAGTCCGTCGAGAGTCAGGTTTCTGTCATATACAGATATCTCCTCCACCTCTTTTGCGATCATGGAACCGAGACCGCCGGTGGCTACCACATGGAGAGAGTCATAGCCTTTTTCTTTTTTGACTCTGTTGATTATATACTTAGTCTGGCCTATCTGGCCGTATACGAGACCTGCCTGCATACTCTGGACTGTATTCTGGGCCAGGATGCTCTCAGGCTTTTTAATCTCTATCTCGGGAAGCTTTGCCGTTCCTTCCGTCAGAGCATTTGCACTGATCCTGATACCGGGAGCCGTGATGCCTGCACAGAACTCGCCTTTTTCATTCACCAGATCGTATGTGGTCGCTGTACCAAAGTCGAGTACCAGTACAGGACCGCCGTATTTCTCATACGCACTGACTGCGTCTACCACTCGGTCTGCACCGAGCTCCTTGGGGTTCTCAGTCACGATCCTTATACCTGTCTTTAACCCCGGCCCTACTATCATCGGCTTAGTATTAAAATATTTATCTATGGAGCTGGTGAGGGAATGCATGATACCCGGCACAACAGATGCGATGATGACGCCGCTCACCGATTCTCTCGTATATCCGGAGAGTTTTAGCATCTCACTGATCGATATACCGTACTCATCGCTGGTACGCTGCTGCTTTGTGGTCATACGAAAGGTACATGTCATCCTGTCCCCTTCATATCCGCCAAATGTAATATTTGTATTTCCTACGTCGATTGCAAGTAACATTTTTTTACTCCGATTTATTCAAACTTTTCATGAAGATAAAATACTCTGTAAAAGAGACTGATGGACTCTAGGAGTTCTTTTCTGTTCATCCTGATCTTGTTTATGAGGAGTCCACTGCTGATCTCATCATAGTAGTAATCATCCTCGGCGCATTGGGTATCGAGGGATACACCTCCGTCAGGCTCAACCACTATGGTGATGATACCACCTACCTCCTCGGTAAAGAGGACACATATGATATGGAGGTCATCCTTTATCGACTGGGGCATCTTGCCAAACATCTCTTCATTAAAATAATATTTTTTTTCATATGCGTTGGCACCGCATACGACTACTCTCTCATTTAAATTGATATCAGACATATCCATAAACTCCTCTTACGGAAACTTCTCCTGAATCGACTCTCGCAAATCCGCCATCATCTTTCTGGACGATAAGCTCGCCAAAATCGTTTATACCTGTAGCCGTGCCGGTGTACTCACCTTTTGGATCAAGGACTTTTACTTTTTCATCCTTGTTGATGAGATAGCTCTCGTACATGCTCACGATATGGGACAGATCGCCAAACTCCTCAAACATGCCGTAATAATATTCAAAATAGTCCATCACACCGAGGATGATGTCAGACCTGGCACTCGTCACTTCATCATTTTCTATATATAATGAGCTGGCATGATTAAGCTCCTCCGGGAAATACTTCTGATTGACATTGATGCCGACACCTACAACCACATGGTCTATGTTGCCTTTATCATCAAGACCCATCTCGGTCAGTATACCACAGACTTTCTTTTTATTTACCAGGACATCGTTGGGCCACTTTATCTTTACGTCTCCCTCTGTTAACTGGGAGAGTACATCTGCCACAGCAAGCGCCATGATGAGAGTGATGCGGGATGCCTGGTCGGGATTGCACTTTGGCTTTAAGAGCAGGCTCATAGCGATATTGCCCTGACCGTTGTCCTCCCATGCCCTGCCCCGTCTGCCTTTACCGGATGTCTGATGGTCTGTGACTACCAGTATGCCGTGGGCGTTTTTATTGCCGGAAAGGTTTTTGGCATCATCATTTGTCGAGCCCGTCGATTTTTTATACATCACATTTTTACCGGCCCACTCGGTCTTTACCCGGCTCATAAGCTCGACTGCCGTGATATTCTCGGGATAACTGTTTAAATGAAAACCTTTATCCTCTTCATACTCAATGTCATAACCCATGTTCATCAGCCGGGTCACTGCATTGTAAATCTCATCCTCCGACATTTTACATGCTTCCGTTAATGCCATGAGGGACATATATTCTTTTGTGCTGCGGATCAGCCGCAATACATCTGCTTTCAAATAGACTGCTTCCTAATAATTAATCCATCTTTACTTCACTTAATGTAACTGCCATGACAGCCTTTATCGTATGCATACGGTTTTCGGCTTCCTGAAATACATGGGAGTAGGGAGCTTCAAATACTTCATCTGTTACCTCAAGCTCAGTGAAGTTGTACTTCTCTCCCATCTCTTTTCCTATCTCTGTCTTGAGATCGTGGAATGCCGGGAGACAGTGAAGGAATATGGCGCTCTTCTTGGCCACCTCAAACAGCTCCTTGCGGACTTTATACGGTGACAGATCTTTAATACGCTTTTCCCATACTTCGTCGGGCTCACCCATGGATACCCATACGTCGGTGTAGATGATGTCTGCATCCTTTGCTGCCTCAAAAGCATCCTCAGTCAGCAATATACTGCCGCCCGATTCTTTGCAGTATCCCTCACATGTCTTTACAAGCTCGGGATCGGGGAAGTACTCCTTAGGAGCACCGGCCGCAAAATGCATACCCATCTTGCTGCAGAGTATCATGAGGGAGTTTGCCATGTTGTATCTTGCATCGCCCATATATGCGAGCTTAAGGCCCTTGCATGAGCCAAATACTTCCTCGATGGTGAGGAGATCTGCCAGCATCTGTGTAGGGTGATACTCGTTTGTGAGGCCGTTCCATACGGGAACCTTTGAATATTTAGCAAGCTCCTCCACATTGGACTGGGCAAAACCTCTGTATTCTATACCGTCAAACATAGAGCAGAGTACCCTTGCTGTATCTGCCGTACTCTCTTTTTTACCGATCTGGGAGCTCTTGGGGTCAAGGTATGTGGCACCCATTCCAAGATCCCTGGCTGCTACTTCAAAAGAGCAGCGGGTACGGGTACTCGTCTTTTCAAATATGAGAGCCACGTTTTTGCCGCGGCATATATCGTGGGGCTCTCCTGCCTTTTTCTTTTTCTTAAAATATGCTGCTACATCTACCATGTACTGAATCTCATCTGCGGAAAAATCCTTGAGAGTCAGGAAATCACGTCCTTTTAAATCCATTTCAAAACCTCCGTTAACAATCAAATAATCTCATAATATCTTCATAAGTCTCTGCACGTCTGATGCATTTTACCTCACCGTTTGAAGTGATAAGCACCTCTGCGGGTCTTGGTCTTGTATTATATGAAGAGGCCATCGCATATCCGTATGCACCTGCATCAAGTACGACTGCCAGGTCACCGGTCTTTACCTCCGGCAGCATCCTGTTCTTGGCAAGTATGTCACCTGATTCGCAGATATTACCGGTAACGGTCTGCTCTATCATGTTTTCTCTCTTAACGATCTCATTGTTTCTGATAAACTCGATATCATGCCATGAGTCGTACATCGAAGGTCTGACGAGTACATTCATACCGATGTCCGTACCGATGTATTTAACTCCCGAATTCTGCTTGGTGGCATGCACTCTGCCGAGGATCACTCCGCTCTCTGCCACACAGTATCTGCCGGGCTCTGTCTTAAACAAAGGAGCGTATCCGTAGTCTTTTACAAAATCATCTATCAGAAGTTCAAACTCCTTCTTAAAGGAATCCATGGGGAATTCCTGCTCATCATCAAGCTTGTGATAGGGGATACCGTAGCCGCCTCCGAAATCGATAAACTCAAGATTTTTAAACTTCATTGCTATACGCAGGAAGTTTTTAACCGCATGAAGGAACGGCTCGGGGTCCATAAAGAGTGAGCCCACGTGCTGGTTGATACCGGCAATGGTGAGGTCGTACTTTGATGCGATATCAAAAATCTTGTCTATGTCTTCCTCTGCGATGGCAAACTTTGTCTTCTTGCCTGCCGTGACCACCTTCTCGTGATGGCCCGCACCTACGCCGGGATTGATCCTGACTGCGCATTTACCGCCTCTATTAATCTCGCCAAACTGCTCAAGCTGGCTGAGGGAGTCGATGCTGACAAGAATATTATTGTCTATCGCAAACTGCATCTCTTCTCTTGAGACATTATTGGACACAAAAAATATCTTTTCAGAAGGGAAGCCTGCATCCAGCAGCATCCTCATCTCTCCGATACTCATGGCATCAGTATAGAGACCTTCCGAAAGTGCTATCTTCAATATATTTATATTTGTATTGGCTTTTATGGAATAGTTTGAGTGAAACTCATACTTGGTAATAATCCTGCTGACTCTGCGCATACGATCTCTTAAGATATCCTCATTGTACACATACACGGGGGTACCGTATTTTGCCGCAATGTCCTCAGGATTATTGCCCTTGAAAAAATTTGACTCTTTAATAAATGATTCCATAAATATTCACCTGCTTTCCTCAACATTTGGAAAATCATATTATACCATATTTCGAATATTTATAGAATATTTTTTGTTTGTGTACTGATCCTTGTAATTATTTGGATAATGTAATATAACTATGTTCGGAAATACAAAACGCTTTTTTCATATATATATTAATCGGAGGAAAGAAATGAAAAATTATTGGAAAAAAGGTATTGTTGGGATTGCTATTTTTTCTGTATTTGCCTTAGTAGCATGTTCCAATTCTGCTAAAGAGGAGCAGGAAGCCCCTGTTGAAGAAACATCTAATGTAGTACAGGACGCAGTACCTGCGGGAGTGACCAACGAATCCGGCTGGATATGCAGTAATTGCGGTACAGAAAATCGTGGTTATTTTTGTTCAGAATGCGGCGTAAAAGCTCCGGAGGAGTATATTAACGGCAATACTGAATCGGATGCCGAAACCGATAATTCTGCTGATGAGGCAAACAATTAATATTCAGTCAACCGATATTTTATTTTTTCAATTATTGCTTTTACTTATCGGCATTATATAGACCATCAGCAAATGCCGAGATATCAAATCCGTCAAGTTCCGGTGCTGATGTCATCACACTGTATGATACATCGAAATCGGGATCATACCATGTGCAGACCTCCACACTCTCGGCCTCACCGATATATGTATATACTGTTGCCTTATCGCCCCAGTTTGCAAGATCACTATCGGATACATCTGTCCACTCATAATATGCTCCTGCAAGTTCCATATCCGGCTCATCCACTGTGCCCGCGATTGCCCTTACTGTATAAAATCCGTTTTCATCAGAAAATGAAGCCTCTACCATAGCCTTGTCCTCAAAGCTGTCATTTGCAGACCATGATATATTCTCTGCTCCGTCCGGAATCTTTATAAGATGATCGCAATATGAATACGAATCTTCTTCCGTAATACTCTTCCATGGATTGATCATACCTGTCTGCGCCCCGCTTTCTGCCTCTGTATCAGCTGTTACATCCGCGCTGTCGGTATCAGTCTGTACATCTGCCTGACTCTGCCCGCCGGCTGCTGCGCATCCTGTTACAACAGTCATCATCATTGCTGCTGTTAATACTATTGCAAATACTTTTCTCATAATCATTATCCTCCGTATGTTTAATTTAAATGATAAACATACTTTAATACACAAAGTGTCACAAAAGTGTTGCAGACGGGTCCCGGGAAATTAAATCAATTATTTGGATACGACTTCCTTAAATGTAGTCGCAAGTCCTGCAATACCCTGCAGGTCTGAAGGGATGATGATCTTTGTGGACTGGCCGTTTGCCATATCCTTAAGAGCTTCAAGGCTCTTGATCTGAAGCACTGCGTTGTCCGCTCCCGCTTCCTTTATCATCCTGATACCGTCTGCATGAGCCTGCTGTACCTTAAGGATAGCTTCTGCCTGACCTTCTGCCTCGCGGATGGTCTTTTCCTTCTGAGCCTCTGCCCTAAGGATTGCTGACTGCTTCTCGGCCTCGGCCTCGAGGATTGCCGACTCTTTCTTACCTTCTGCAACGAGAATCTGTGATGTCTTTTCACCTTCTGCCCTTGTAACGGCTTCTCGTCTCTCTCGCTCTGCCTTCATCTGCTTCTCCATCGCATCCTGGATGGCTGCGGGAGGAATGATATTCTTAAGCTCTACACGGTTAACCTTGATACCCCAGGGGTCTGTAGCCACATCGAGGTTTGATCTCATCTTGGTATTGATCACTTCACGGGAAGTAAGTGTCTGGTCAAGCTCCATCTCACCGATGACATTACGAAGGGTTGTAGCTGTCAGGTTCTCAATCGCCATAATAGGATTCTCAACACCGTAGCTGAAGAGTCTCGGATCTGTGATTTGGAAGAATACAACGGTATCGATACGCATCGTAACGTTATCCTTGGTGATCACGGGCTGGGGAGCAAAATCAACTACCTGCTCCTTTAAGCTGACTCTCTTGGCTACACGGTCAAGGATAGGCACCTTGATATGTACACCTACGTTGAATGTACCTGTATATGCACCGAGACGCTCCATTACATAAGCTGTAGCCTGTGGCACGATGACGATACATCTGATCAGGATAAAAATTATTACTACAATTAATGCAATTAAAATATAAGGCATTTTATCTTCCTCCCTAAATATGATTACTGTACTTTTGCTACGATGAGCTTTACGCCCTCTACCTTTTTAACTATTACCCTTGTCTCCGGCTCGATAGTCTCTCCTGACTCAGATCTGGCTGTCCAATCCATACCGTTAAGCAGTACGAGCCCCTGGGCCTCAAGGTTGTTGATAGTCTCCTTGACTACTCCTATCTGACCTTCCAGAGTGTCGATATTGGTCTTGATCAGCTTTTTGTTTACATACTCATTCAAGATGGGCTTTGTAAATATCAGCATGATCACCGACAAAATAAGCATCAGTATGAGTTGCCATAAAAAATCGATACCCATTGCCGCTCCGAACAGTCCGAGGACCGAGCCTATAGCAAACCAGATAGTGACGAGGGCCTGTGTACAAAACTCAATGATCAGCAGGACAATTATCGCTGCAAACCATCCTATTGCCATCATTTTATACGGATCCATATATTCCTCCTTTCATGTATGAACAAATGGTCCACACACTGATAATCATACCATAGTTAGCTGATTTATAAAAGAAAAACAGGAGAAGCTAAACGCCTCTCCTGTCATTCCTCCCGTCGTTACATGTCCTGTATTCATGTAACCTTTCCCTTATAAAAAATCTTACGATTAATTACCAGAATACATGGTTGCCTACTACCAGTCCGTCATGGGAGCCCGTTCTCCTAAAGTACAGGGCTGCTCCTACATTTGAATATCCTGAGAGAGCTTCCTGGGCTGCCTGAAGACATGATGCGCTGAGACCGTTTGCCAGCCTCTTGTCTACCAGTCCGGCTCCTGCAGGAGTGAACTGTCCGGGTGCATATATGACACCGTAAATCGTGTTGGGGAATGCCGCGCTGCGGACCCTGTTCATGACTACGGCTCCTACGGCAACCTGACCTTCATAACACTCATATCCGGCCTCACACTGGATAATGGCTGCGAGGAGTTCCACGTCAGTAGCAGATGCTGCATATACTCCGTAGTACTGATATCTCTCGGCCTCAAGGGCTGCCTGCTTTTCTGCTGCCTCTCTGGCTGCTATCTCTTCCATACTCTCACCGTAGGTGATATGGAACTCTATCGATACATAATCAGCGGAAATAAATCCGTCCTTGCCTTCATAGTCGACTGCTACCCAGCCGTCTTCATTGGAAACCACCTCAAATACATCGCCGGTATTTACCGTGCCGAGTACGTCGCTCTCTGTATTTGATTCACTGCGGACATTGAGCTCTGACGCTGTGACCGTAGCCCAGTAGTTGCCTATTTCGTCTGCGATATCCTGGGCTTCACTGCCAAAGTAAAGGTAATCATTGCAAACCCATCCCTCGGCATTGCCTGACTTAATCTTGGTCCAGGTATCGGTATATTCTATAATATAGCCGCCACAGTTGGAATAGAGCTTGCCTACTATCTCCGAATCTGTGGTCGCACTCTCTCTGATATTGACCTCATCTGTAGCATGAGCCATTACGAGGGCACCGGGATTCATCCATGCGTAACTCTCCTCGATGATGGCATCTATCTGCTCCTGACTGGGCATGGTATCAAGCTCGATATCAACAGCCATACCTGCACAGATAGAACCTATGACCTCCTCTGTGGTGTAGGTATCCTCCGCATATGATTCAGTTGTAACAACCGCCATGCTACCTATCATAGCAACTCCTGCGGCTAATAGCATTTTTCTGATATTCATAATCCGAAACTCTTTTGTAAAAATTTCAAATATTACTGAAAATGTAAAATGTATTACAAATTTGTTACGCCTTTGATAATATCAAAAAGGGGATTTTTTGTCAAATTTGACGGATTGGTTAACATAAATTGTACAATGTGCTTATAACATTCGCACAAAACCTTTTATTTATCGGAGTTTTCGCGATTTGGTTGACGCTTTTGTCATTTTATGTATACCGATTATATTACTTGTGATATCCAAGATGTTAAGAAAATGTTAAGTTGAAATCCTTATTTTACGCGCCTATTACGCCTGCCACGATTCCGGCGATAATAACGGCAGCACAAAATAATTTATATCCGACATTCTTTTCCTTAAATACAATCTTGCCTCCGAGAATGGTGACTATGCAGCCGCTCTGTTTGATCAGTGTCATAACTGTAAGCCTGCTGCCCTCCATACCGTTGGCCACAAAGAGAGCCTTGTCGGCAAGGACAAACAAAATGGCCAGGAGCCATACCCACTTGTTCTTAAGGGTACTCATCCCGATCTTTCTCCCGGCTATCAGGACATAGATAATATAATAAGAAAGAAGAAACAGCATATACCAGAACTGGAGCTGGGAACTTGTTATATCCTTCATAAGGATCTTGTCCATAAGACCTGAGAGGGCATTTAACATACATGATGTAAATGCAGCCATGACCACCAGGGGCGTCACGGGCTTTGTGTCAGTATTCTTTTTGTCATCATGGACAGTGCTGCCATCCGGATCCTTTTTCTCAAAGAGTCTCTCTATAAAGCGTATCCTGACCTTAAGGCTGAGAAGTCCGAGACATACAAGGGCGAGCCCTGCACTCTGGAAAAATCCCGGCCTCTCGCCAAGGACAAGTATGCCAAGGAGAGTTGCAAATAAGACCCTCGACAGATCCAGGACACCATAGAGACTGATAGGCATACTCTTTAATGCCTTAAACGAACATATCCAGGCTATAAATATAAAGAAAGACTTAAGAGCTATATAAAAGTAATATTTTAATTCCAGTCCGCCGGCCCTTGAGACCTGGGGTACCACCATCAGAAAAGATACAAAGGTATAGAAAAGGAGCACCTCTATCACAGTGCTTGTCTCCATCGCCTTTTTCTTAACTATCTCCCTGCCACCCTTGCACAGGCCGTAGAATAAAACAAGTAACATCCACATAATTAAATCCTCATTACAAACAGAGTACATTCTACTATGTTTTATTCATTATATAAAGAAGATTTCTTTCATGTTTGATCAAAACCTGGTTATAAGCAATGTGAAACCTTATGATATAATTCAGATAACATTCACGATAACGGAGGAAATCCCTTGATAATAAATATAAATGACGACTTTGATCAGGAAAAAATAAGGATAAGCGGGCAGGCCTTCAGGATACGGCGCCTCGATGATGATAGCTACAGCTATATCCATAAAGGAAAAGTGCTCTGTGTCAAAAAGCTCGCGGACAATGAATATGATGTGAGCTGCGGTAAAAAGGATTGGGACAGTATATGGGCCGAATATTTTGACCTTGGCAGAAATTACAGGAAGATCAGATCCGGAATAAATAAGGAAGATACATTCCTTAAGGAATCTGCCGATGCGGGAAAAGGTATCAGGATACTTAGGCAGGATCCATTTGAGATGCTGATCACCTTTATCATATCCCAGAGGAAGAATATCCCGGCTATTATGGCCAGTGTTGAGAAAATATGCCGACTGTTTGGGGATGAAATTGTGAATACAGGCTCCGGTTCTGCCGATGATAATGAAGTAATATATGCTTTCCCTACTCCTGAGCAGCTTTATAATGCTGACGAAGAAAAGTTAAAAACATGCTCTCTCGGTTACAGACTCCCGTATATACAGGATGCCGCCACAAGAGTATGTGACGGCAGGCTTAATCTTGATGATATTAACTCCCTCTCCGATGAGGACCTTTTTGAGACTCTCAAGGAAGTCCACGGCGTCGGAGACAAGGTTTCCAACTGTATATGCCTCTTTGGATACGGCAGGGTTGCCATGGCCCCTGTCGATACCTGGATCAAAAAGGTCATCGACGAGGAGTACGGCGGCATCAATCCATTCCCCGGATATGGCAAAAATGCCGGCATCATGCAGCAGTATATGTTTTATCATGCGAG
>ODAI012253849.1_pt1 | contig 24064 bp, 25 predicted proteins | sample 1539321 | NCBI WGS metagenome assembly ODAI01 (sample SAMN02144231, study PRJEB22623) | gut metagenome | biome: sheep rumen | host: Ovis aries | place: New Zealand | reverse complement strand
TCCAAGTTTTTTAAAATTCTTGAAGCAGCGGGAGGTTTGTATTCAGACGCTTGTTTCCTTGCGGACTATTATCTCCAAAGACCAAGTATAAAAGACCCTGTATATGATTTTATTAACAATCCTTATGCTTTTGTACCTAACATCTCTTTGGATATTTGTGAATCCATAGCAAAAAACTATTGCCTTTCAGATGAAAACTTTGAAAGAGCAAAAGCAATATTAAAAGTAGCATTAAACAAAAGCTGCCAAATGGGAAACAGTTATGAAGACTTGGGTGAGCTAATCAATATTTGCAACAGCATTACTAACAAAAGCATCTTCTGCGACCTCATTCCTGTTTCTGTATATCTTTTCGTTTTAAGAACCGACGAAGATTTTATTATTAAAAATTATGACTTTAATAATTTAAGCGGTCTTGTTTATTTAATCGAAAATTATGCAGACGAATGCTTTATTTCCGACAAGTTAAGATATATGAATTTACACAAATCCAAACTTATTAACTTTAATTACAACCTTATTTCTTCTCTCGAGAAAAAGCATTCCGTAAGATTAAATAAAAATCAACTTAATGCTTTAGACATCTTGAAGACAACGGGCGTTAAAGTTCTTACAGGCTCTCCGGGAACAGGAAAAACTATGTTGATTAAATTCCTCATAGAAATCCTTAAAGCCAATGGTTACAAAGAAAATGACTTTTGTCTCATTGCTCCTACAGGAAGAGCCTCTAAAAGAATGAGCGAATCAACAAACAGCTTCGCTACCACAATCCATAATCGCATTAAGCTTTTAGACGAGACTGAAGACCCACTCTTTACCATTAACAACAAAATAGTAATAGTGGATGAATGCTCAATGATAGGGACAGCTCTCTTTGCAAGACTTCTTACCTCAATAGAATCTTGCGAGATTTTACTCTTGGTAGGGGACATTAACCAGCTTCCGCCAATAAGCCACGGACTCGTTTTAAATGACATTATTAAATCCGGCATTATCCCGACATATATCTTGAATGTCATTCAAAGACAATCCGGCGAATCAAATATTATTTCCAACGCCTTATTGATTAAATCGGGCATAAGTAACCTTAACTCCAACGGGGATTGCATTATAAAAGACTTAAACCAAATAGATTTTAACCTCTTAAAAGCAAACTATGAGAAATATGGCCTAACAGATTATCAAATTCTTTGTCCTATTAAAAAGGGAGAATATGGAGTAAATGCAATTAATCAAAAAATGCAGGATATGTTAATCAAAAACAAAAAAACTCATATAAAGCTTAAAAATTTTTCTCTATATATAGGAGACAAAGTAATCTTTTTATCCAACCACAGAGAAAAAAATAAACTTAAATACGCCAACGGCTCTCTGGGACAAGTAATAGATATAGACCCCGAAAGTAAAGAAGCCATTGTTTATCTTTTTGATGAAAAGGAAAATATATTAGTAAGTCCTCTTGAGCTTTGGACCAATATAGCTTTGGGTTATTGTATAACAATCCATAAGTTCCAAGGTTCTGAAAGCAAAATAGTAGACCTTGTAATGCCAAATTCTCCTTTTCTATCGAGAAAGCTATTCTACACCGGTGTAACCCGTGCAAAAGAAAAGTTAACCATATATATAAATCAAGACGCAATAGAATCGGCGGTTAACAATAATAAATCAGTTTTGAGAAAGACAAATTTATTTAATAACTGACCACTTTTATTTTATTTTATATATCTTAATTTTAAACAAAAAACAGGAGCTAAAAACTATGCTTACAAGAGAACAAATTATAGAAATAAAAGAAAATGTAAATCTGATAGAATTAGCAAAATACTTGGGCATCAAAGGAAAAGACTCGGGCGACTCCTATATTGCCCATAGCTTATACCACGAAGATTCAAGTCCAAGCTTTCACATACGAAAAGACAAGGCTTACGACTTTAGCATGAATAAACCTTTTGATTGCTTTGAGCTTGTTAAAGAGAAGTTGTCAATAAGCTTCCCCGAAGCAATAAACTTTATTCTCAAACAATACCTTGGCAATTCTCTGTCTATAAAGACTGAAGAGAAGAGAGATTTCCCGCCTCTTTATGATTTAGTTTCCAAGGAAGAGTTAAGAGCACTTAGAATCAGCCCCGATGCTACTTCAATACTTTTGCCGATTTCTGCCATTCCCGAACCAAGAGACAGAAACCTTACTCAAATCGAAGTCGCAATATTTGACGAAGAGGCGTTTAAAAGAAATGCTGCTAAAGAAAAAGAAATAGACGACAATTATACAGGCGGCGTAGTCTTACCTTGGGATTATCCAACCATTGACTCTCCCGAAGAAGAAATGAGATATGAATATTACAGAGCAAAAAGAGTATTGTTCCCAACCATATACGAAGTCTACAATAAAGACCCAATCTTCGTCATTAATTTAGTACAAGCCAAAGCATTTGAAAAGGAATTGCTATATAAACAAATGTATGACGAATTAAAAGAAGATATAGGAAATTTAGAAGACGCACAAAAAAACGGAACCATAAAAATGCTTGGAGAAATTAAATTGTCTATAGAAAAAATGGATAAGATTTTCCAAAAAGCAGAAAACTTCAAAAACAATAAAGCTTTTGACCCTTACAAAGACAGAGACGACATAGATGTCTTGGAAGGAATAAGAGAAATAAAATCAAGATAGCAAAGATATTTAACCAAGGAGGATATTGTTATGGCGAACAAAATTAAACCAAATGAGTATATATATGGTAATATGTATGCGGATTTTTTACAAGAAAAAACAAAACGTGATAATAAAATCAACGCTCCCGACGGAACTCTTGCCAACGATATGAGAGAAGAGCAAAGAGCAGCTTTTAAGGACAACCAGATGCGTGAATTTGACGAAGAACGAGAAAAAAAGAGCGATTACAAATTCATAGACATTGATGGAGACGGTGACCTCGACCAAGTATTCGGCAGCGGAAATATCAAAAAAAACTATAGACAAGAAAACGAACATGAAAGATAATAATATAATGAGATATATATTATTTAACAAAAACGAACCCTTAATAGAATTTGTATTAAAAGAAAATATAGCTGACTATACCTGTATAGAAAGCCACCGCTTTAAAGAAAATCTTCCTATATGGTTAAATGACATAAATGCCTTCATAGAAGAAAGAAATTACGCAAAACATAAAGAGCACTTAAAAAAATGGCTCAAAGAATGGGGCATAGATAATAAAAAAGGTTTTCTTGAAAGTACCAAAGCGCTCGGATTAAATGACTGTCTGTGGGTTAAAGCCGAAGATTCAAACTTAACTTGGGAAGATGTTAGCTTATATACAAACGAATTTAATGATATTGTAGAGAAAACAGCCTTCGGAACAGGATTAAAAGGATTGCAACTATCTTCCACCTCTCCGGAGATTACCGCCTCCGGCAGCTTTGAAAAATGCTGGAAAAAAGAAGGAGGGGAAATCTATATATACAAAAAAGGTTCTTCAGGATTCGCCAATGCGGGTTTGGAACCCTACTCAGAATATTATGCTTCACAGATAGCAAAATATTTTGATAAAAGGGCGGTTAAATATGATTTACAAAACTACAAAGGTTCTTTAGTAAGCAAATGTCGAATTTTTACCTCCGACAAATTTGGTTTAGTCCCTTTTTATAAATACTTTCCAAACGAACATATTGATATGCAAAAGGCTTTTGATTATTCTAAACAAAAGGGATTTGAAGACGAATTTAGAAATATGATTGTATTTGATTCAATTATTATGAACCCCGACAGACATACGGGAAATTTTGGTTTCTTAATAGACAACAATACACTTGAAATAGTAGGTTTTTCGCCTTTGTATGATTATAATTACAGCCTGTTATGCAGATGTATGGATGATGACCTTGCAGACTTGGATAAATATTTAGAGACGCAAGGTCACAAGCTTGGAGGAGATTATTTAACCCCCGCCAAAGCTCTTTTAACAAACGATATATTACATAAACTGGAAGACTTGAAAAATTTTTCTTTTAATAGATTGGGAAAAATCAATCTCCCGGAAGAAAGACTTAGGATACTTGAAAACCAAGTAAACAAACAAATAAACATTTTACAAGACTACGCTCATAAGAACTGCATTGGGACTATGGATGAGGTTGACCAAGAAGTTAAACGACAACAACTTATAGAAAAAAATGTTGTTGAGAAACAGTCCAAACAGTCTGAGCAAAAAAATTTAGAGAAAAATAAATAACTCAACATATACAAAAAATTTATTTGCAGATTTTATATATTTATAATAAGATTAATCAATATTACAAAAGGAGAGCGACTTATGAAAACCTTAATAAAATTAATCACCAAATCAACACTAACAAAAGTCCTAACAGCAATAATCTGTGCAGGAATAGTAATGGCTATTGTCATTCCTATTGGTTTAAATACAAATAAATCTACAAAGCAAACCATTGCTTTTGATAACAGCGACACCAAAAAAGATGAAAGTCTTGAAAAGAAAAAGACAAACGACAACAAAGTCCAAGAAGAAACAAAAGCTGAAGCAGAAACTACTACCGTAGAAGCCGAAACTCCTGCTCCTGCTGACACTAATAACGATAATAGTGCCAATGAGTATATAAATAATGCCGATAACGACAATAGTGCTTCTGCTCAGACAAACACTCCTACAAGTAATGCAGGCACTAATTACAATATTAGTGATGACGGTATGGATGAAATACACGCACCTATTGGTAGTACTTATATTTCTAATTCTGAAGAAATGGTTCAGCTTATGTATGGACAAATAATACCTAAAGCTGAATATGACCAGCAGATAGCAAATGGAACACGTCACGTTCAAGCTACTGACCCTTGGCAGAATCATTTATTATCAGATTTTGGGTATACAGAGTCTAAAGTTGAAGGTAATCAAGCTTATGGTGGCTATTATGAATATAGCCCAGTTACAAATACAAATGATTTTTACGGTTGGTATCCTGTTGCCTGTACAGATGATAACTGGATTACTTGGGGCGTATAAACAATATAAACTACTTGAAGAAATTCAAGTAGTTTTTTTATTTATATATTTTTTTATATATTTTAGTTATGCAAAAAACTTTTTGCAAATTTTAAAGAAAGGAGAATTTTGGATGGAACATACATTTAAAAGAGCTAATAATATTGCACTAAAGCTAATCATTGCTATTGCAATACTTTTTTCTGTATTTATAATTAGCTCAAGTGTAGCAAAAGCAGGCACATACAATTCATATACTTACCACATAAGAAATAATATTTCTAATGTATCTGGTAATCTTTGGACTAAATGGTATGCTTATACAGATGGCTCTACAGGTGGAAGTCTTGATACAGCGTATTCTTTTGCTCAAAATGGTTGGGGGCAAAGAGACCCGATAAGTGATTATGGTTGTGATTTTTCATTTGGAGCAGATGGATATAACCAAGCTGACACTTGGGTTTCGGGTAATTTCTATAATGGTACTCCATATCTGTATGTAGATTTTAGCGGTTTGAGTAGAACTGGTTATCATATAAGTAGCTTTTCTGATGGTTCAGGTGCTATGCAGACTCTTGGTAGTAGTAGAAGTGTATTTTATGATTCGGGTATGTATAAAGGTAATTGGGCTGGACATATGGATGGCTCTACAGGTATCAGAGAAAGTGGTTCAACTACTACTTTAACAATTAACTGGTCACCAAATCCATATACCCAGACAATTAAAGTATATCTTCAAAATGCAGACGGTACTTGGGGTAATCCAATAGTAAAAACTGCTACAGCATATTATGATTCACGTTATCAGCCATCATATAGTAATCCAAATACTGCTATATATAAAACTCCAACAATGCCTGCGGCATATACTGTTAACGGAGAAAGAACTACAAGTATTTATTTCTACAGACAAACATATACACAAACTGTTAATTACTATATAGAAGATGCTTCTGGTGTTACTTATGATAACGGTACAAAAACAGGTTCAACTACTTGGACTAAAGTAACTAAAACTGATAATCTTAGATACGGTCAAACAATGTATCCTTATACAGGTTCTACAACCAAATATGCTATCCCAGAAGGTCACTCCCTTGATACTTCGAAATCAAGTTCAGTAAATTCATATAATGTTACAGGTGCAAAGACATTAAACTATTACTATAAATGTAATGAATATCCCGTAGTTATACAAGATATGATATTAGAGGGTGCTTTTGGTTCGGAAGAATGGAAATATAAACCTGAAGATACTGACGGTATAGACAGACACTATGAAATAAATGCCTTATATGGAGCTACCCTAAAAGGAACTTATAAAGGTACTGAGACGACAGACTACAAAAGACCTTTTATGAACAACTCCAAGTCTTTTAATACCTTGCTATTTAAAAGCTCTACAGATATTGTAGTCAAGGCCACAACAGTTAAGTCAGACAACACCGCATATAGATACTTTGAACACTCTATAGATATAGATGCCAATATCTTTAACCCGGAAGATAACTCTAATATTTTTAGAAGGGGCGACCCCGCAAAACTCGAGATATATACATACGGATATATAGACACAATCGTTATCGAATTTGCCGAAAAACTTTCGGAATGCGATGATAATTTAAATAAAACCGTAACCTTATCACCAACATATACAGAACATAAATACATCAGCGAATTTAATATTCCATTCGGTTTAGAAATCGAAGATAACAAAGAGTATATATGTAAGGTAACGGGTCTGTCCGGCGACACGCCTGTTTACTCAAGTCCTACCCTTATCATCAATGGTTCATCTTGGAAGATAACAGAGCAAAGAGACGGCATAGCCTATACAGACACAGCAAACTATGCTCAAATATTCAGAGACGTATTGCTGCATCAATCATAACTTAGAGGAGCGAGAAATCGCTCCTCTATTTTTTTATATATTTATCGTAAGCGGAGCACACGCCCAATAACAAAAAGGAGAAGATTATGAACAAGACAATAGACAAACAAGAAATAGTATTTGACATCATTAAGTATCTCACCACTAACGATACAGCTGTCGAATTTAATGAGCTTATCAAAGAAGATAGCAAAGATTTGGATAAACTCCACAAACTTTGCGAAAAGCCTTTAAGGACAATGCCGGAAGTTGAGGAATCAGACTACGAAGAGATATTCAAAACTCTGGATAAATGGCTCTTTTCTTACTATATATTGGATGATTTAATTGATGACGAAAGTATTTCTGATATTAAGTGTAAAGACGAAAACACCATTACATTCAAAAGATACGGCAAACGCTATAAGTCAGACCTCAAATTTAAAGACAAACAAGACTACGAAAGATTTATTCGTTCCGTAGCCACAAAAAACAAAAGAAATTTATCGGCAAACGAAGCAATCCAGCACTTTAGCGACGTAACTACATCGCCAAAGTTCAGATTAAGATTTAATTTGACTACCAGTGTAAATGTAAACAGAAGGCCTCTTCTACATATAAGAAAAATTCCAAAGAAAAAATACACTTTAGAAGATTTAGTCCATGCAAGTCCGGAGCCGATGATGTCCGAAGAAGTCAAAGAGATATTAAAGGCAGAGTATCTTAATGGAAAAGGAATGCTGATTGTAGGTAAGGGTTCAGCAGGCAAATCAACCTTAATGAATGCCCTCATAGAAGAAACTCCAAAAGACGAAGACATTCTTTGTATCCAAGAGACAGACGAGCTCTTTATTAACGACCATCCGGGCTTTTATTCACAAGCTATTCAAGAGTCAATGGGTGAAGGCACGATTGAATATACTCACAGAGACTTATGTACCAACGGACTCTTGCTTGATGTAGACAGAATAATCATCGGAGAAACAAAAGGCGCTGAAGCATCTGCATTATTCCAAGCCAGTCATACAGGATATTTTGTAATGACTTCTCTTCATGCAACGAGTGCAACTCAAGCCTTCTCAAAATATATAGAAAACATTAAGCTTGCCAGCGATTATACCGAAGAAAGCTTGCTTCGTATGTTGGCGTGGGATTATTCCTGCATTGTTTTCTTGAAAGATTTCAAAGTAAAAGAAATCGCCTTTGTTAAAGGTTTTGACAGCGAAAAAAACGAAGTTATCTACGACATTAAAAGATTTTAGGAGTTAACAAAATGGTTTTATTTTTAAAAATACTAATATTTGTACTTTTAGGCCTTTCCTTATTTTTGATATTTATTTGGGGAAGTTTAAAAACCAAAACGGTATTTAAAAAAGCCCTGAATAAGATTTCACAAAAAGAAGAAGACTTAAAGGCCAAATCCGATTTAATAAGACAAAAACAAGGCTTAACAGAAAAGACCACGCTTTTTGAAAAGCTATCATCTTTGCTTGCCAGAGCTAACGCTCCATCGAAGATTACGCCTATAAGATATTTGTTTTTGACTGTATCTGTAGCTTTTGTATTCTTTGTAGCGTTCTCAATTATATTCAACTTATTTATCGGTATCTTTGCCTTTGCGATATTAATGCTTTTACCACTTTTGGTTTTACTCGCTTTCGCAAGTATTAACTACTCAAAAGTAGATAAATCCATGGTAAGTTTTTTAAGTTTATTATCAAACTTTGCCAACGAAACTACAGACATTATTACACTTTTATCTTTGGTATTACCATATACAGAAGAACCGATTTATTCCCCTCTTAAAGACGCTCTGGTAAAAGCAAGAACAACTACGGATATTCACGAGGCTTTAACGGAGCTTGCCGAAAAAGTCGGACATGAAAAATTTACCGAAGTGCTTACTCAATTAGAAGTAGCATCTAAAAACAATGCCAACTATAGAGCAGTTATTTCAGAGATGAGCAACGAGATACTCTCTTTTATTAAATACAACGATAAGAAAAAGAGAATTCTCGCCTCAAACAGACTTCAAGCCGTTATTCTTATCGGATGTTTTATAGCCAGCCTTTATTTTACAGGCAATATAGCAAACACAAACATAATTACCATATTAACAAGCAGCCCTGTGGGATACTTCTTTATTGGATATATAATTGTCACTATGTTTGCGCTGGTATTTACTTTAGTAGCCCCGGAAAAGAAGGAGTAATTTATGTATATCGTAATATTATTAGTATCAATAGCAACTTTTATTTTAATGTTAACCCTCTCTTTTAAGTTCGACCCGGACAAAGCAAAGGGAAGGATTAATGATTCTTTAACAAAGAGTCTAAAGAAAAAAGATAAATACAATAAACTATTGGTTTATTTAAAGAAAAATAATGCCGACAGCGTTATCAAAAAGATAACCCCTCTCAAGTATATATATACGAAAATTATTATGGCATTATTATTTGCTTTGTTGTTATTTATTATGACTTTCAAATTCAGTTTGGTATTTAACATTACAGCCTTGGCTATAGGTTTAATTTTCGGATATTTCTTTGTGGACATAATGATTGCTGCAAACAATAGTTCTTCCAACAAAGCTATGAAACCCGATATTAGACGCTTATGTTCTATCCTAAAGATGTACTCTCTTGCGGGATTTCATATTACGGAAACCCTTCCCGAGATATATAAATCTGTTAAAAACGACAGATTAAAAAGAGCTCTTTTGGAATTAAACGGTGAAATATTATCCAAAGGCTCTCTCACGGAATCTGTGGAGAACTTCAGAAGCAAGTTTAACTCTTCAAGGATTAATATTTTATGTATTGTTTTAAAGCAGGCCGAAAGAACGGGCCAGTCGGCAGATTATCTTAAAAATATACAAACCTTCCTCGATGACCTCCAAGACAACGAACTTACGTCAAAAGAAGAAGCTCTAAACACTAAATTTATTTTAATGATGCTTTTGGTATTCGGAGGCATTCTGGGAATAATTGTATATACGCTATTTTCGAGCAACTTTTTAGACTTATTATTAAGTTAAAAAATATAAGTCACTTTTCTTATATATTAAAAACAGAAAGTTAAAACTTTCAAAAAACAAAAAGGAGAAATCTTATGAAAACATTAAAAAACAAACTTTCATCTTTGGCATTTAAATTTAAAACATCTTTAAATGACTTGCTTCATACAAAAATAGCAGGAAAAGATGAAGGTATGGAACTTATTCAAGTAGTAATTATTATTGTAATTGCTCTTATTGTAGCAACATTTGTAGTAGCATTTATTACAGGCAATTTCTTACCAAAATTCCAGAACAAAATCAGTTCATTTACAGACGATTTGTTCACTAACTAATGCTTATGTCTAAATTCGCAAAGCTTTGTTTTAAAAGAGACAACCCTTTTCCAAAAAAGGATAGAGGGGATGTCTCAGCTATAGTATTTATACTTATCGGAATGGTTTGCCTTCTTATAGTTACAGCTTTGGGAATGAGCTATTTACATGCTTCAGAAAAGTCTTCCCAAGCAGAGTTAATAATGCACTCCTATATGTTGGAAATAGAAGGCCAAGGCGGAATTACGCCGGATATACAATCAAGACTCATTGCCGACCTCGAAGCTATGGGGATAGTAGATACCACCGTCACAGCCACTCCTGCTCCGGCAGACAGTAATTATGGTGAAACCATCAATTTAGAAGTCACGGGAACGCTGAATTCCAAAATCTTTACGATAGCAGGAGTCAAAGACGGGACCTTCAATATAAGATATACAAAAATAGGAACGAGTAAAAAACTATGATAAACAATAAAAAAGACAGGGGCAGCGGCACAACGGTATTTATGTGCTTAATGACACTCTTTATGATTATTATAATGTTGATTGTAATATTCTTTTCTTTTGATAGAGTACAACTCAACAATTCAAGAGTAGGCATAAGCAATAATATGATTTTATCAAGCCTATCAGCATCGCTTGTAGACTTTGAAAAATCGGCAGCAGCCGGAGTTCCTATAGTTACCGATGAAGGCTTCCAAAATAGTGATTATCAAAACTTTTATGACGCTTATAAAAAATCCCTATATACAAACCTTGGTATAAATCTTAGCACAAACAATCCGAATGAGAATTCCAAATACTATAATTGGGTAAGCAATTTTAGTATTGATGACATTATTATTTACCAGCCACAAACAAATGGTAAAACTTATGTGACTAAATATACAAACGGCCTAAAAACCGAAGAAACCTTGGCCGGTATTGTAGTTAGTCCGAATAATGTAACTATAGAAGACACTTGCTGCTACGCAAAAGTCTCTTTTAACCTTAAAGGTTCTTTAAATGAATCAGGAAGATATTCAAGAGAGATTGTAACAAAAATAAAATTATATTAATGAGGTTTATATATGTTTAAAAACAAAAAAATTAAGTCCGAAGGCGGGCTAAAAAACAAACCAAAGAAAAACTATATAATTCCGGCTTTCTTTGCCTTAATCATAGCCATGGTTGTCTTTTGTTCATTGCTTTTTATAGAAAAAAGAGCACTAACAGACTATGAACAAGAAGAAGTGGTATTATGTGTTAAAGACTTAGAAGCCGGCACAAAAATAACATCTTCAAACGTAGATGAATATTTTAAAGAAGTGCCTATTCCCGCTTATCTAAACAATAACTATATATCGGATAAAGACGATTTAGTCGGTCTTGTTAATATATCCAACATATATGCGGGCAATGGCGCATCTACAAAAGTCTTTGTTAAACAAAGCGAACTTTTTAAAGCAAATTATGTAGAAGTCGGTTTACAGCTTTCAAATATCGACCTTAGTGTGTCCGGTGATTTAAAGAGTGGAGACTTTGTGGATATAGTATTAACAAATGCTTATAACAACACTTCTACATTGGCTAAAAATGTATATGTAAGTAAAACTTACTCCTCATCGGGAGAAGAAAACACCAAGGGCGTAATTATAGTAAATCTCTTAATTCCAAGAGAATATGAAGAACTCTTTACTAATGCTCTCGCCGATAATACAGCAAGACTTATTAAAGTCAATATTTCTTCAGATGATTTAAAAGAAGGAAAGATAAGCGTATTTGAGGAAGGGTTTACATTAGAAGGAAAGACGGAGGAAGCTCCGCTTATTTAAAATGTCAATTTTATTACATTACTTTTCTAAAGGGGCAGGCTATAAACCAATGCCCCTTTTAGAAATATTTACCATTGAAATTATATTTTTAAGTAGTATAATAGCATTAAGTGACAAGATATGGCTTGCCATACCGCTGCTTATATATTTAATCACCATCGCTTACAGCGATTCCAAGGAGGCTTTTGTTTACAGAATATGTCATAAAGCTTTGGTTCTTTATGTATTTATTTTTGTACTTTACAAAAGTCTGTTTTTGGGTTATAATATAGTAGATGGGAAAAACATTATTGCTCTTTCCGTCAGCTTAATAGCTTTAATAGCCTTTGCTTTAAGCAAGGCTATGGGACTCGGAGATATATTGGCTTACGCCTCGATTAGTCTTTATTTAATCTTAATATTAAATGCAGATGTCTTATTCGTTTTAATTTATATTATAACAAGTCAACTGCTCTTTCTTATATTTAATATTAAGCACATAAAAACAAAGACATCAAATCCTCTTTGTCCATATATGTTATTAAGCTTCCCAATTATTATATTTTTATAAAACAAGTCCGAATTTATTCGGGCATTTCTTTGGCCTTTAAAGTTTCCTAAAAGTTAAACAAAGAAACTTAAAGTTGGCATTATAAGGAGAACAAATGCAAAGTTATAATATATATTCAATTCTCGACAGCTATCTTTCAAGTCGGAAAAAGTCCGAACTTGATATATCCAATATTGATTTCCTGCTTAATGGATTTAAGGCCTTTTATAAAAAGCCTTTAAATACAACCGAAACCCAGAAGTTAAGATTGATGTTAGAGAATATTCTCTAAACAACAAGCACTACTTGAATAAGAAAGGACTCATAAAATGTCAATGGACGAACTTTATCAAAAGATAAACCCTTACTTAATTAAGAAACTGAACACAACTTACGCATCATTTATTAAATCTCAAGACTTCGGAGATATTTTAAATGAGTGCTGGGTACAAATTTGCAAAGATTATCCTCGATATGACGAAAGCAAGGGCGAATTGACTACTTTCGTTAACTTCAGTATTAAAAATGCTATCGGAGAATTTTTTAAAACTCACTCGAAGCCTTTTAAAATCTCCGAATACGAGCGACAGATGATTGTTCGTATCAGCAAAGTACAAAAAGAGCTTCCGGAAGGCAAGAAACAAGATATAGGTTTAATTGCCTTTAAACTTGGGAAGAATCCTGAAAAAATTAAACAAATCTTCGCCTTAATGGAAATTTCGGCAGAAAGCTTTGAAGGCGAGCAAACAGAAGACGGCTCAAGAGAAGAATTTGCTTTCTCTTCGAATTATAATCTTGAAGAAAGTGTTATCTTAAAAGAAGAAAATAACAACCTTTATCAAGCTATAAGTCAACTTCCAGAAGACCAAAAGAAAAGCATATTATATGCCTTTAGGTTTATCAGAGGTAAAAACGACGAGGTTTGCGGAACAAGGAATATAGCCGGCGTTAGCCAAATTAACTATAAAGACCTTGCTAAATATATGAACCTTTCGGAAGAAAAGTCCAAGCAGCTTGTAGCAAAGGCTCTTTCAACTCTTAGAAAGAACGCAATCCTTAAAGGGTTAAATCCTCAGTTTGACGCAATAGTCGACGACTTTTCTTTAGACTTTATAGCAAAGAAGAAATCTGCAAAAGAGAATATAGATATAAGCTTTATAAGAGTATAAATGAAAGGCTCCTTCGGAGCCTTTTGTTTTTTTATATATTAATAGTGAATACTATCCAAAAGGAGAATTTTATGGCAAGTAATTTAAAAGATTTAAAGGATTCCCCATCGCTTATTGAAAACTTAATTAATACATTAAACGATAATAATCCCAAAGTTGATAAACCGGAAGAAAATAAACCGGAAGAAAATAAGCCGAAAGTCAATAAATCCAACAAACCCAATAAGCCCAATAATAAGAAAAGCAAAAAGAAAAATAAAATACAGGACGTTCATAATATAAATAAACCTAACAAGATATATGAAAATTCCCCTCACGACGATACAGATACCAATAACTTTGACAGTCTTTTATCGTCAAATCTCGACTACGAGGCCTTATGCGAAGCTCTCAAAAACAGCGAAGTATATGACAAGAATAAAGAGGCGAATATTGTATTTCTTAAAAATAAAGAAGCAAAAGAAAGTACGCCTGTTATCCCGGCAAGCAGACCTCAATCTTCTTTTAAGATAAGCAAGTCTGATATAAGTATGTTGCTTAAGCGTTTCTTCAGCGAAACAAAATCGCTTACGGAAAAAATAGTGGCATTGAATTGTTTGGAAAATATCCACAAAGATAAAGACGGGAATGTTGATTATTTAATAGCTCATTCATGTGTTAATTTTTTCATAGAGCAAAAAAATGACTTAATCAAATCCTCTCACGTCGATAACCAAGATACTAAAGAATCCGAAATGAAAGACTTGCAAGGCATCTGTCCTTTCATAGAATGTAAACTCCCGCCGGACGATATAGACAGAGTATATTGCAAAACTTGTTGGAAGAAACACCTAAGCCTTGCTCCAACCTACAAAACTGTTAAAAAATAAAGGATTTTATATATGTTGATTAAAATGTTAACGATTGACTTAAGTTTAAGAAACACAGGAGTTGCCTATTTCGAAAACGGAGAGCTTATAAAATATTTTTCTTATAAGACAGATAAAAAAATGACTTCCGAAGAAAAGGCAGTTTTCCAAATACAAAGAATAGACAATATTATAAATATCTTAAGGCCCGACATAGTTGTCGTTGAAGATACTTTTGCTAAATTAAATATGCAAACCCTCAAATGGCTTACAAGAGTCCAAGGAGCCGTTTATCTCTTAAGCCTAAAGATAGGAGCTGACTTTGAATTGATATATCCCGCTTCTTGGAGAAAATATCTTTCTTTTAAGCAAGGCAACGGGATAAAACAAAAAGAATTAAAAGAAGCCAGCATAAGATATATAAAAGATAATCTTAATATAGACATTACAGACGACAATATATGCGATGCCATTAATATTGGCTTGGCTTATATAAAAAAATGTGAAGGAGAAGAAATATGCACGATTCCATCGAATTAGACTACCAAGACTGCACTATTGACGACATAGCAGAGGCTTTTAAAGCGAAAACTCATTCGTTAGACGAATTAACTCACGAGACGGTTTTTGCTAAGATTCCTCTACAAAAGCTTCTTATAGCATTTCATTCTTTATTAAATATTAATAAAAGCAGGCCTTTTATTATATTAGACATTCAAGTTCTGAAAGATTTAATCTTGAAAGACCCTTCTTTTATGAAATATGCAGCTTCGTCCCTAAAAGATGACAATGGACTTGCGGAATATATAGTATCAAACGCACCCGAAGCGGCCATTTATCTTTCAGAGCGAATAAAAAATATTATTATTGAAACCAAAAACAAAGACTTAAGGAACAGATTCGATAAAATGAATTCCGAAGTATTTAACAAAGTTTTTATGGATTAAAAAACTTTGTATATACAAATACAGCTCTTTCGTTATATATTATTATTATGAATAATAATATTAAACTTTATGGCAAAAAACTAAACATAGAAAAAGAAGCCCCGTCCAATTTAGACTTAATCAGATACCCTGAATGGGCGAAAGGCACAAATTATAAATTGTTTGGTCTTACAAAGCTTTTATACAGTCTAAACAAAAACAAAACGGATTATATGTCCCCAAGAATCTTTGATTATGAGATTTATGAAGCTAAAGAAGACGGCTTTTTAAAATTTATAGATTATGCCTTACGCTTCACACCATATACAATATCAAAGGTTTTAAAACCAAACATCTTACTTAAAGACTATAATCCCGATGAGAGTATAAGTCTTTGTATGATAGAAAAAGACGGAGATATAGATTATCTTTTACTTTTAATGAATGCCAAAAAGCGTCTAAACAGTAAAGATATATATTTTTCATCAGGCAGTTATTATAATAGTTCCAATAACGGAAAAGAAATGTTGGATTATAATATTTTAATTTCCGTAGAGCTAAAAAATGACTTTGGAAATATAGCCTTAACCAGAAGCTTAAATAAAAATCATACTATAGATAATGACATAAACTATGGCAATTCGGATTTCGATAAGTCCGCATCAAGAGATGTTTTGTTTGAAGTCAAGCATCCTAAATTATATAAATGTCTTAACAGAAACATCTTTGAAGACACAGATGAGAATGTGGAATTGGCTAAAGAGTTTTTCTTATGCTTATATTATGGTTCCTTCGATGTTGATATTAGTATCTTGGACAAATTACATCATCCTCAAAACAGAGCAGTTTTGTTGGATATGTTAGATAAAATTTTAGACGAGGACGCAGCATTGGAAGAAGCTTTAATAAACTTTGCAAACTTTAATAAATAAAAAGGGGACCTCCCTTTTTATTTTTTTTATATATATTGTAACAAGAAGAATTTATTATTCACACACGAAATTAATTACAAAGGAGCTTTATATATGTTAAAGAATCACCAGTATACGCAATTTGCCGACAATGATATTAATCCCGATTTATTATTTAATGAGGATTATATAAACGAAAATATTTATGTGGGCATTAAACCCATTAAAAATAATAACTTGCCGGATAATCTGATAACAAAACCTGTTATTGTAAACGACAGTATTTTAACAGGCATAGAAGAATTTTTGTTTGTCACCTATACAAAGGAAGACAAGTCAAATATTTTAATCCCGATAGATGAAGAATTTATTGATAATACAATTTTTACGCCCGGCGAGCTATTTAAAAGGGGTGAAGACCGCATATATGAAAATACACGAATTTTTCCCTTCGAGAACACCCCTTTTTGCGTCTTACACAGTGAACAGCCATACGGAGCAGCAGCCCTTTTAAACAAAGACTTTTTAAAAGAAATAGCTTCAAAATACGAACTCGATAAACTTATAATAATTCCGTCTTCTATAAGCGAAATATTAATTATTAAGGATAAAATTGCAGTAGATTCTTTTGATAAAGGCAGAACCAAGGCTTTGCTCGAAATTATAAAATCGGTCAACTCCGAACTCTCTCCTTCAGACGTATTATATGATAAATTTTATGTCATAGATATTGAAAAAGAAAAAAATCTTGGTATGGAAAGATAATTTTATCTTATATATAACAATATAGAAATTCTTATATATTCATTCTATGAAAAATAAAATAAAAATCCTAATAGCAATAGGAACGATAGTAGTTTTAGCTCTTTCGTTTTTCTTAAGCATTGGGACGGATGCTTTGGCATCCGAAAAAGAACAAGTAACCGTTAACCTTACAGCAGGCATAGGCGACACAGTAGCTAATAGCAACCCCCAAAAAATACTATGCCGGAAAGGAGATTATTCAGAGGAAAGTATTATAGCTATTATTGACGAAACAAAAGAAAAAGAAAAACAAGCATCGCTTGAAGTAATAGAAGCACTTTCCACATCGGCTTCCGAAGAAGAAGCCTTTAAAGAAGAGTACAGACTTCTTGCAAATATTATCTACAGAGAAGCAAGAGGAGAGCCTTACGAATGCAAGGTTGCAGTAGCAAAAACGGTTTTTAACCGCATAAACTCTCCCTTATTTCCAAACAGCCTTGAAGAAGTTTTATCTGCAAAAGGACAATTTGACAGTTATGGTTTTGACTTTGTGGATGATGAAACTTTAGATAGCTCAGATTGTTATAACGCCATCAAAGACGCTTTAAATAATGTTTATGCTTTCTCGGAAGACATGCTTTATTTTAAAGCAAACGGCTATTTTTATGGTCTGACAGATTATATTTGCATCGGAAATACATATTTTAGTATACAAGGACTTTAGTCCCTTCTCCCGCATCTCGAAAGTGCGATTATGCTTTGTAATATCGCCCTTTGAAAAAACGGTATCTGTGGTAACAGATACTGTTTTTTTTGTTAGAAAAGATAGAATCATAAAAATCAACCGGAGTCTACAAAACCCTTAGTCAAACTAAAGTCTCTTTTTATTTATATATATTTAAGGCGTAACAATTATTAATCAACAAGCCCTCCCATAGGGAGGCGAAAGGAGAAAAAAATGAATAATAACTTAATTGGTCTGATGACAGACCACTCCATAGGTCTGTCGTCAATAACTTTGACTCCTACATTTTTTGAGGAGTTAAAGAAAAACTTTAAGTCCGCAGCGATAGCAGACTTGGGCGTTTTTACAAACGCCTATACCTTCTATGAAGGTTGCAAAAAGGTAGGCGTTAAGCCTATCTTGGGCATTAGCCTAAAGACCCCGGATGGGGTCGTGTCTGTATATATAAAAAATGCAGACGGCTACACAAGTTTATGCAAACTTGTTAGCGAGATAAATTCCAAAGGTTTTGATTATAAACTTTTGGAAGACTACAAGGATGGTTTACTCCTTGTAGATGTGTCTTGTTTAGAGACACTTAATAATCTTCAAGCCTTTAACTCTATAAAGTTAAAAGCAAAAGAAGATGAATATAAAAGACTTGAAACAAGAGATTCCAAGTCTTTTAAAGATAGCGTAAGCTATCGCAATTCATTGAGCGATAGTCTCGATGAATTAAAAGAGGAAATTGACTCGGTTAAAGCCGAGACCCATAAAGCCTCTTTAAAAGCTTTCGTTAAAAGTCTTACAGAAAAAGGCTTAGACGAAACAGACGCCCTTATAGAGCAAGCTAAAGTTTTAGCTGAACTCAAAGAGCGTTCAGAAAGCTTAAAAGAGAGCCAAAAGGCTCAAAAAGCCAAGCTTTCAACTTTAGATAAAAATCTAAAGTTGAAAGAGTCTAATTTTGTATATGCAGACTCTTTAAAAGAAGAAATTGAAAAGCTCAAGAGCTTCAATCCCGAAGAAGGAAAGAAAAAAGCAAAAGAGCTTGATAGTTTCTTTAGAAAAGTCTTTAAAGAAGACTACTACACATCTTGTGTAGACTTCCAAGGAGAAATAATTCTTGGAAAACTTTTTAACTCTCTTGAAGGAGAAGAAGAAAAGTTAAACAGCCTTGTTACCATCAAGGCTATACAGGATGGAGATTACAGCTATAAACAAGCTGATTTTTATCCTATAAAAGCTATATCTTCACAAGTCCTTGAAGATATAGCAAGCAAATGTAATTTTCAGTTCAAAACTGTAAATCATTTGCCTAAGTTCGATACAGGAGATAAAACTTCCAAAGAACTTATAAGGGCCATCTGTGAAGACAAAATAGCAGATAGTCCTAAGCTTCAAACATCTGAAGTTCTTGCTCGTATGGAATATGAGTTAAATGTCATTGACTCCATGGGATTTAATGATTATTTACTTATGGTAGCTGACTATTGCGAAATGGGACGCTACTTTGGTAAATGCACCGTAGAAGAAATAGAGTTTTTAGGTGAGAAGGCTTTTGATAAAGAATTTATGAAGAGCTTCACCGAAGGCAAAATCGGTTACGGTGTTGGTGCGGGACGTGGTTCCGGCGCCGGCTCTATTGTATGCTATTTGCTTGGCATAACAGAGCTTAATCCTTTGAAATACGATTTGTATTTTGAAAGATTTTTAAATCCGGAAAGAGTCTCACTCCCCGACGTGGACGTAGACTTTAATACGGAAATGGGTGTATATATAGAAAAATACGTCCGCCGTAAATACGGTTTTGAGTGCGTAAGCAATATAACTACGGTTCTTACAAGAGTAGGACGTGGTTCTATTAAAGCTTATGCTAAAGTATATGCTTTGAAAAATAATAAAAATTACAAGGCATATAATGACCTTGCCGATTCTATCAGCAAGGACATTGCTTCAGATGAAGCAACTCTTACAGAGGATGTTTTAGCCTCTTTAAGAGACAAATATCAAGGCGTCAAAGAAGCCCTTGATATTATAGAAGGAGCTGTCATTTTAGAAAAAACGGCAGTTTCCACAGGTATTCACCCTGCGGGCGTCATAATATCTGACGGCAATCCCGTAAGTGAATATACTCCACTCATTAAAGATGGAGAAATCTTAAAGAGTTCATGTACGATGGACTATGCAGAGAAAATCTGCGGCCTCATTAAAATGGACTTCTTAAAATTAAAGACGTTAAATGTCATTACAGACACTATGCGTCTTATAGGCAAAGATGTTTTGTCCGATATAAGCCTCGAAGATGAAAGAGTTTATTCTGAAATCTTTCAAAAAGGCTTAACAAATTCTGTCTTTCAGTTTGAAAGTACGGGAATGAAGGGGATGCTTAAGAAATTCAAGCCGTCCTGCTTCGAAGATTTAATTATCCTCGTAGCCTTATATCGCCCGGGTCCGATGCAGTACCTTGCCGATGTAATTGCAGTAAAAAACGGTGGAATGAAACCGAATTATTTACTGCCCGAGCTTGAACCAATACTCAAAAGTACCTACGGCGCTATTGTGTATCAGGAGCAAGTAATGAATATTGCAAGAACTCTTGCGGGATATTCATTGGCACAAGCCGACATTCTCCGCAAAGCCATAGGCAAGAAAAAGCTTGATTTAATTCTTGCGGAAAAGCAAGCTTTTGTATATGGCGACAAAGAAAGAGGCATAAAAGGCTGCAAGAATAATAACATTCCTACAGCTAAAGCCGAAGAACTCTTTGAGCAGATTGTAGATTTTGCAAGCTACTCATTTAATAAGAGTCATGCTGCGGCTTATTCACTTCTTTCTTTTTATACAGCTTATCTTAAACTGTATTACCCGAAAGAGTTCATAAGCGTCTGCATTGATTTAATTGATGCACCGAATATGGATAAAAAGGGTGAAAAGCTTTCGGGCTTAATGTCGGACGCTAAAAAGTTTGGCATCAAGGTGTTACAGCCGGATATATTTAAATCCGACGTATCATCAAAACCCGAAGGGGAAGCTATAAGAATAGGCTTAAAAAATATCAAATCCTTAAAAAAGGATGCGATAAAAGCGAAAGCCTTGGTTGAAAATAGGGAGGTCAATTCTATTGACGACCTTGAAATCAGCCCGGCATTTGCTAAAAAGCTTATCTTAAGCGGAGCACTTGATAGCTTGGGAGAACGTGAAGAACTCTACAACTATTTAGTGCTTACAAAATTAGAAACACCGTTTTCTGATTTTGACATCCAAACAGAAGGTTATAAATCATACGATATGAAAGCTCTTGAAAAAGACTTTCTTGGCGTATCTTTTAATAATCCTTTAAAGGAAAAACCGAATAGTGTTGATACAGACATCTGCGCTATCGCTGATAATGTGGGTGCTACCATATATGGTAGAGTTAACAGAATCAGAGAAAAACTTGACAAAAACGGAAGAACTTACGCTTTTGTCGAGCTTGAAGACGAAACCGAATCTATCGGAGTTGTTTTCTTCTCAAGCCTTTGGCTTAAGAAGAAAACCTTCATTAAAGAAGGTATCACTCTCTGTGTTAAGGGAGTAGGAAATCTTTATAACGGCAAAATGAGTTTTGTCGCAAAAGATTCCGAACAAGTTTTTTAAGGGGGAGCATAGCTCCCTCTTTTTTTTATATATTTAACATAGATTATCAAAACAAAAAGGAGTATTCAATATGCTAAATGAATTAAAAGATTTAGAAACCGCCAAAGCGCTTCTTAAGAAAAACGGTTTAAATACCGCAGAAGTTGAGAGCAAACAAAAGTCTTTAGCTTTGGCTTTAATTAAAGAAGATATTTTAAAATTAAGTTTGATTAAAGATAATACTTTAATTTTTGAATATCAAGATATAGGAAAAACCATTGAATCAAAAAACACTCAAGCAGCCTTTAATATTAAACCCGAAGATGCATCAAAAGACATAACAGAAGATATAGAAGATACAACCAAAGAAACCTCCGGAGATATAAATGAAGGCTTGTCCGAAAAAATACCGGAAGATATATCGGAAGACGTTCCGGTCTCAAAAGATGAAAAAAGTTTTTCTCCCGAGATGAATGCAAAAGATATGACTCTCGCTTTCGGCGACGTTACTTTATATAACAGAGAAACGGAAGAAGAAGAACTCGTATTAGTCACAGTTTCCCCTATGCTTTTGTCTAAAAATTCCAAAGGCATTATGGCTATCTTGGAAACCGACGATGAAAAACTCGTTAATGTATCAGATGAAGATATAAATACTCTCGTTTTTGTTACAAGAACGGGTGACCGCTTCGATGTAACGGGTAAAGTAGAGTCTACAAAAGACGGCATACCGACATTTGAAATTGATGTTAAATACAGCGGCCCGAAACAATTAAGAAATATAAAAACATCGGTCAATGTAGGTTCAAAATCTCATCTCATCTATAAAGACGGACAATTTGAGAAACACTTTTTGCCAAATAACTTAAAAGACAATGATGACAGACTTATGACAGGCGTATTTATTAAGGACAACAATAAGAAAGAATCAACCACATTTTTAACAAATAAAGCATATATAGAAGATGGTATCTTTAAAGTGCCTAATATTAATTCTATCTCATAGGTAAAAAAATATGATAACAGGAATGTGGGAAAATATAAAATTAGTATGCAAGGAACACGGCTGCGCCTTGATACTAATGCCGCCGGCAGGCGAATATAAATCGCCTTATTATGCTTGCCCTAAATATTTAAAAGAAAACAGAACGCCTATTGAGAAAATGTGCGGAAATATTATAGACTTAATTACTGCCGAAAAGGTTGTGGAAAATGTCATTTCCCAAAAAGAAAAAGGTCTAAATATAAGTCTTAAAGGCTATAAGTCAAAAGTCAAAAAAGGAAATAAAATTTACGAATTTGAAGTGATAAGACATACATTTGTAGACGGAAAAGAAATTCTATATATAGCTATTTAATAACACGGTTTTACGCCCCCTTGAAATTCAAGGGGGTTTTAATTTGGCCATTATTTCAGCAAATGGCTAAATTAACTCTCAAAATGACTAAATTAATTTTTGTTTCTTATATATTCATAATAGCTTAAGCCCCTTTCGGGCTTAAAATTTATCAATTATGCCCAAAAACCGGGCAGAAAGGAGGAAAAGTGGAAATATCAAAGAAAGCTATTTCCACAGGGAATATTCTCCTCTTATTAAAAGAAGAGGAGAAACATTACGGCAAGTTGGATTGCCGCAATGAACTCATGGGGTTTTTAACAAACCCTAATGAGAGAGACATAAATTCTCTACAGAATTTATTGTCTCAAAAAGAGTCTGCTTACGCAAAAAGAATGGCAGCTCTTTTAAGGGACTTACTCTAAGTCTCTTGTGACTATTAATCAACGCAAGACCCCTCTCGAGGGGCGAAAGGAGAAAAAATGAAAAATGAAAACTCTTTTTTCAACGGCTTTAAAACAGCCGTTGAAGAACTTGACAAAAAAACATCTGCAAAGCTGACAAGCTTTGCAGACATGACGCTTTTTGCAGAGGCTAAAGATGGCCTCTATCACATCATGGATGCCAACTATGACATCTACGATGAACCCGAACAGGGTTATCTTTCTGACGAACGTCAGGAAGAATTAAAGGAATACCTCCAAACAGGGATGTTCCTTAAAACCCTTGAAGGGGAAACACTCTTTTTAACTCCCCTTGCGGTAAATCAACTTCGTCAGGAGTTGAAAGCAGGCTCGGGAGTTTCCGACTACGAGCTTGCTCGTATGGTCGGAGCAAGACTTTCAGCCCTCGGGCATAGAAAGTTTATCATCCGAGATGAGGGTGAAAAGCTTTTGACGGCGGTGCTGTCAAAAACATACGAATATATTCCTCAAGGGAACATGTTCCCTATTCTTGAGAATATCGAGAATAGTTGTGGAGAACTTCTCCCCGTTGCTTATTCTGTAGACAACAGAATAAGTAAAATAGTCTTCACGGCCAAAGAAAAAGCCGAAGACTTCGCAAAAGCTTACGCTTTTGCAAAACCTGTGATTCCAAGAATCACGGTTCAGACTTCAGACACTGGAGACAGTAGTCTAAAAGTCATAGGTACAGTTAATATAAATGGTAAAGACTGTACATTTAAGAGCGTAACATACAAGCACGCTCACACAAAAAACCAGCAAAAGGTTTTAAGTG